>WBZL01000101.1_pt1 | contig 83290 bp, 66 predicted proteins | sample 5204291 | NCBI WGS metagenome assembly WBZL01 (sample SAMN12344345, study PRJNA552823) | activated sludge metagenome | biome: Activated sludge suspended growth; feature: Nitrification reactor; material: Wastewater; isolation source: activated sludge from nitrification reactor of wastewater...
GGTTGATCGCCCATCATTGCTTCATCGGCCATGTCCCCATGAGCCATGTCTTCATCGGCCATGTCTTTGTCAGCCATGTCTTCATCGGCCATGTCCCCATGAGCCATGTCTTCATCGGCCATGTCCCCATGAGCCATGTCTTCAGTGTCCATGTCTTCATCAGCCATCGCCTCATCGCCCATGTGATCATCCATCATGGCTTCATCATTCATGCCGCTATCGGACATGGTTTCGTTGGTCATGGTTGCCGTGTCGTCGGTGGCGGTTGGGCTGCACGCGGCCAGAAGTAGTATAAGCAATACAAGTAAAAATTTGGTTCCTGTTTTCATCATCATTTATCCTTTTTGCCGTTGATTGCTGGCAACGTTGTTGTGTTGCCAGCCCTGTTTAACTCTGCTCTAGGTTATGAGAAGGGGGTTACAAGGGTGTTGTTAAACTATTACGAATTGCTTACAGTGGCGGCTGCGGTTATTTTTGTGTAATGTCAACGCGGTAGAGGTTGACCATGCCGTTGTCTTCGGTGGGGTCAAGCTGGAAGCCTGTGACTTCGGGGCGGGTGGCGGCAACTTTGAGGCGCAGGAAGAGGGGGATGACGGGCAGTTCGCGGGACCAGATGCGTTGGGCTTCCTGGTGCGCGATTATAAATTCGGGGGTTTCGGCGAGGGAACTAAGTGCTTTTTTGCAGGCGGCATCATAGCCGGGGTGATGCCAGCCGGCCGTATTGCTGGGGTTCCATTTTGCTTCGGTCGGGTTGCTGGTGTCATCACCGAGAAACAGTTCGCAGGGTGGGTTGACATTGGTGGCCCAGGCGAATTCAGCCAGATCGAATTGACGCTGAAAGAGGGAGCCGCTGTCGCTGAACAGTTCGTTTGGGGGGTGGTAATCAAGGTTGACTTCGATGCCGCAGTCGCGTAGGTTGGCCTGGAAGATTTGGGCGATTTGCTGGCGCATATCGCTGCCGCTGGTGGTGAGCAGGGTGAGGGAAAACGGCCGTTTTTCGCCTCCCGCCTCCTCCCGAATGCCATCCCCGTCACTGTCCACATAGCCAAGCTGGTTGAGTAGCCGGTTGGCTGCCATGACGTTGTAGGGCCATTCAGTCAGGCCGGTTGGCGGGTAAAGTGGGTGCATGGGCGGGATGTAGCTGTGGATGACCTGCGAACGGCCGTAAAGGATGTTGTCTACCATGCTTTGTCGGTCGGTGCATTGGGTAATCGCCTGCCGCACCCGCACATCCTCAAACCAGTCCGGCCTGCCGTCGCCATCGCCGTATCCCGGCTGCGAATTGATGCCAAAATCAATGTGTTCAAAGACGGTGCCGGTGCTGAAATGGGTGGTTAAACGGCCGGCAGCCTCTGCCTCCAGCAAAAAATCAATCTGTTCGCCGCCCAGCACATCGGCCGTTACAAGGTCGCAGCTTCCCGCCAGCAGTTGTGCCAGTGCCTGGTTGCTCTCGCTGACAAACTTAAAAATCACGCCATCGAGCCTGGGGAACCCCTCGGCGCGGTAGTAATATTCGTTGCGGGTCAGTTCGATATGGCTGCCTGCTTCCCAAGCTACTATTTTAAACGGGCCATCTCCCAGCGGCAGCCGATTGGCGGCTGGCTCCTGCAGCAACTCGCTGGCGGAAAAAGGCTGCAGGGTGTGTTGGGGCAGCGGGATAAAGAAGTTGGTGAAGTAGGTGGCATCCATAAAGCCAGGAATGCCAACCCAGCGCGTGGTCAGCTCGTTAATGGCCTCATAGCGGGCGGTGCGGTCGCTGAGAAATTTGCTGGTGGGGGTGGCGGCATCCCGTTGTAGCTGGTAGCTAAATACGGAGTCGGCGGCGGTGACGGGCACGCCATCGGCCCAAATGCGCGGCTTGAGGGTGAAATCAACCACCAGCCGCTTCATGTTGATCGACCCATCGGCAAAAAGGACGGTTTCGCCCTGGTCGTTGATGATCTCGATGTTGCGCTGTAGCACCACGGCATCGCCCGCGCTGTTGAGCACGATGTCGCCTGCCTGGACAACGGCCGTTTCCAGCCGCGCTCCCCCATTTTCCAGCGTTGGCACGGTTTCCAGCCCGTGTGCCTGCCAATCATAGGATTGGGCGGTGATGTTTGGCTCAAAAATGGCGGCCAAAACGGCCTGCGAAGCGGCCATGTTGGTGCCATAAGGGTAGAGTGAATCTGGCTCTTGCCCCATGCAGATGACCAGCGTTTTGCTGGGGGAAACGGCCGTTGTTGGCGTGGCAATGGGGGTGCGGGTGGGGCGAGCAGCGGTGGGGGAAGAAACGGCCGTTTGTTGTTGCGCCAGACAAGCTGCCAGCAAAGCAAGCAGCGATAGCAGCAGCCCAAGAGCGAGCAGCCAATGTTTTTTAACCGTGTGCCACTGTTTTCTCACTGTTTTCATGATTTTGATGACTGTAAGCAGTATAAAATAAAATGCAATTGGTGTCAATTTGGTGTAATTATAGGGTAAATACGAGGTCGAAAAAGGCGGGAGATTAGGAGATCAAGAGATTGGGAGATTGAGTCTCCCAGTCTTCCAGTCTCTTAGTCTCTCAATCTCTCAATCTCCAAAACCCTTGCTATAATTACCGCCATGCCATTAGATACATTGCAAGCAACTCGTTTGGATTGGCCGATGGATTGGCCGCACTGTTTCGGGCGTGAAGCGCCCATGCTGCTGGAAATCGGTTTTGGCGGCGGTCACTTTTTGCTCGATTTGGCAGCGCGGCGACCGGATGCCAGCATTATGGGCATTGAGGTGTCGCTGCCGGCCATTCGTCGGGCGGAACAGAAGTTGAAAACGGCCGTTTTTCACCACGTCCAGCTTATTCAGGGCAGCGCCCACACGGTGCTGTGGACAGCTTGTGTCCCGGATCTGTTTTCCGAGGTCTATATCAATTTTCCCGACCCGTGGCCGAAGCATCCGCAGCGACGGGTGATCAACGACACGTTTTTGCAGTTGCTGGCTTCGCGCATGGTGGTAAACGGCCGTTTAGCCATTGCCACCGACCACGCCGACTATGCCAACTGGATTACCGCCTGCCTGGAGCGTACCCCTTACTTCACCAGCCGCTTGCCCACCACCTTTGTCACCGAGGACAACGAGCGGCTGCGTACCAAGTATGAACAATTTGCCATTGCCGATGGCCGTACCTGTCACTATTACCATTGGCAGCGCAATAAAACGGCCGTTGCCAACCTCTTTTATCCACCTAAGGAGCAGCCCATGCCCCACACCATTTTGCAAACCCCCCTCACGCTATCAGAAATAAGCGGCCGTTTTAACAAGCCATACGCCAGCGAAGGTAACTTCACCGTGCGCCTCATCGAAATCTTCCAATCTCCCCATTATCCAGCTCTGCTTGTTGACACCTACATTAGTGAACCCGCCCTCAACCAGCACGTTGGGTTAGCCATCCACCAGCGCGATGATTGCACCATCGTTGTCGGGCTGCACGAAATCGGCTTTCCCCGCCCCACCAGCGGCGTCCATTTTGCCATCCACGTCGTTACTCAATGGTTGCTGGGGCTGCATTCCGACACCGTGCTTATCAATAGCAATCTTAATTTTCATGATACATAACCGGCTCTTCAGGAATTCAAGGAGTTGACACCAATTATAGGGCGGATTGCTTAATAAGCGTTCATTATTAATGAACGAACCCTTAGGCGTTTACAAAAAAAGCGGGTAGAAAAACGGCATGCCTGTGAGAGCCTGCACTGAGGCCACCGAAGTGTCCTTCGAGGAATCTTGTGCTTCTTGAAGGGGCAAGATTCCCCGCTTCACTGTGTTCGCTCGGAATGACATTAACCCGATTCAGTTGTTAATTCGCTTTGCATAGCGTATTTAATCCTCGTTTCTTAGTAGTACTTGAGTTACATAATGCAGTAAGGCGATTTGCAAACTGCTCTGTAAATAATGATTGGTAAAAGCAAAGCGTTGGTTGAATCCGGTTGCTTTGTCAAAGAGGCCGCATATAATCAATTTTCATATGCAGCCTACAAACGGAGGACAATGAATGACCACAAAAATCTTGGTGATTGAAGACGAAGAGCGCATTCGAGAATTTTTGAAGCGTGGTCTAAGTTTTGAAGGCTACCAAGTCGAAACAGCCGCCGATGGACAAATCGGTTTGGATTTGGCGCGTGACGAGCCGCCCGATTTGGTGCTACTTGATTTGATGTTACCCGGCATGGACGGATTGGAAGTATGTCGCCGCCTGCGTGCCGCCAGCGAAGTGCCGATCTTGATGCTCACCGCTAAGGAAACTATAGAAGACCGGGTGGTGGGGTTGGATGCCGGAGCCGATGATTACCTGGTGAAGCCTTTTGCCTTTGATGAACTGATGGCACGCATGCGTGCCTTGCTGCGTCGGGCACAGCCATCCAAACCCCAGGTCTACCGCTTTGCTGATCTGGAACTGGACACTGGCACGCGGCAGGGACGGCGTGGCGGCCATGTGTTTGACCTTACTGCCAAAGAATATGAGCTGCTGGAACTGTTTATGCGCCATCCACGCCAGGTGCTGACTCGCGACATCATCTTTGACCGGGTGTGGGATTATGATTTTGGTGGCGAGAGCAACATTATTGAAGTGTATGTACGCTACCTGCGGCAGAAGACAGAGCAATCGGGTATGTCGCGGCTGATCCATACCGTGCGCGGTATTGGCTATGTGCTGCGGGATGACGGATGATGTTGTGGAACGCCGCGAAAGATGAGATAGCTCCTTGACGATTCAAAACCGCCTTCTTTTTATCTATACCGCTATTTTTACAATAGCGTTTATCATCTTTGCCCTTGTGATCTATACCTTGCCGCGTGACCGGGTGTTGGCAGAAATTGACACTGACCTGGAAGCATTGGCGGCGGAAGTGGTGCAGCCGGGGCCGCTGCCGCAAGAGCTGGAGAATCTGCGCACGGCTTCGACGTTTATGTTGATTGTGGACAGCCAGGGTGAGATTATCGGCCGTTCGCGCAATTTGACAGGCTATAGCGGGCTGTTGGACGTGGATGGCTTGCGGCAGGAAAAACAACTGCGGCTGGTGCGGCTGGAAGATAATACGCTGCTGCGTGTGTTGACGGTGCCGTTGGTGCTAAAAGAAGGCGATCAGACGAGCTTTATCGGCCATTTGCAGGTGGCACGGCTGCTGGACAGTTACGAGAGCTTTAATCGGGTGCTGGTGGTGGCGCTGCTGATTGGTCTGTTTGCCGCCACAACCTCGCTGTTTGTGGCGGTGTTGCTGACGCCGCGCTTGTTTAAGCCACTGGAAGATATGGCTGAGGTAGCGCGGCAAATCACGCGAGCCGATGATTTGGGTCGGCGGGTGCCGGATCCAGGCGGTAGTGATGAGATTGGCGATTTGGCGCGGGCGTTTAACCAGACGCTGGAGCGGCTGGAGCGGCTGTTTACGACGCAGCATCGGTTGCTGGCGGATGTGTCGCATGAGTTGCGCACGCCGCTGACGACGGTGCGGGGGAATATTGACCTGATGCGTCGCATGGGGGAGATGGACGCGGAGTCTATGGCGGCGATTCAGGATGAGCTGGAGCGGATGACGCGGCTGGTGGGTGACTTGCTGCTGTTGGCGCGGGCGGATTCGGGCGGGCTGCCGCTGCACTGGGGGGCGGTGGAGTTGGATAGTGTGCTGTTTGAGGTGTATCGGCAGGTGAGCTTGCTGGATCGGGGGGTGATGGTGGTATTAACGGCCGTTGATCAAGCCACCGTCCACGGCGACCCCGACCGCCTCAAACAACTTTTGCTCAATCTGGTAGACAACGCCATCAAATACACCCCACGCGGCGGCAGAGTGGAATTGAGCCTGGCGAAAGAAGACGGTTGGGCAGCCATCAGCATCAGCGATACCGGCATTGGTATTCCGAAAGAAGACTTGCCCCACATCTTTGAGCGGTTTTATCGTGTAGATAAAGCCCGCAGTCGAATGCAGGGTGGCTCTGGCCTGGGTCTTTCCATTGCCAAATGGATTGCTGACGCCCATGATGCGATCATAAAAATTAACAGCGAAGTTGGGCAAGGCACAACCTTTGTGATCAAGCTGCCAATTATTGAAATAGGTGAGGAAGACGCGGAAGAAGAAGTGGAAACCCTGAGCAGAACCCAGCGGCTGCGGCTGCTGGGAGCAAATCTGCGTCGTTCATAAAAAAGGTCAGGGGTGTTTCCCTGACCTTTTTTGCGAACCTGTTTAGCGGCGGTTGATGAGCATGTAGACACCAAGTCCAATGATGAGCAAAGGCCAGAATACGCCGCTGTGCACAAACCCCATCTTGCTAAACAGGAAAAATATACCCAGAGCGACTAGCACAACCCCAATAGTCTGGGGCTGCCCTACCTTGCCGACGCTGGTGTAGAGACGCTCGCCCATTTCGTCCAGGTTTTGCTTGATGGTTTCAGCGTTGTTTGCTTCTCCGTGGTTGGCAGTGGGCATGATAATCCACAGGATAAAGTAGATGGGCAGGCCAATGCCGCTGGCAAAGAGCAGGATTAAAAAGGCCAATCGGATCAGTACGGAATCTATGCCAAGATAGGTGGCGATGCCGCCGCAGACCCCCGCAATGATCTGATCTGTATTGCTTCGGGTAAGTCTTGCTTCAGACATGTCTTAACCTCCATTCGTTACAATCATCCTTATTGGGATGATGTTGTTTTCTGTGCATCTATACGCCAAGATGGGGTAAAAGTTGCAGAGGGTTTATGAGAATCAACTGAACGGCCGTTTTTGTTCTCACCCCATTCTCTCCACTTTCTCGCCAAAGCCCCGCTTTTTGCATATACTGCTCTATTGATATTTTGTATTGGATTATCTGTAAAGTCGAGACAATTTGCCCATTGCTAACCCATTCTGACTTTGCAAACTGACGCTAACATTGAAAAAATTTGTTGCCAACTTAGTTCGCTTTCCGCTCCTGCGCCAGCTCATGCTTTTGGGAATCCGTTTGTTTGTTCCCCGACAGCGGCTGGGTGTGACCATGGTGGCTTTGGATGAGCGAAACCGGGTTTTGCTGCTGCGGCATGTCTTTCACCCCGAATTTCCCTGGGGCTTGCCGGGCGGCTGGCTTGGCCGCAATGAAGCACCGGATGAGGGTGTTTTGCGGGAACTGCGGGAAGAGACGGGATTAACGGCCGTTTTAGGGCCAACATTGCTGGTGAGGAGAGAAGACCATCCACCACATATCGGCATTGCCTACCTAGGGTACGTGCAGCCCGGTACGTTCAGCCTAAGCGGCGAAATCATCGAAGCCGCCTGGTTTGAGGTTGATAGCCTGCCGCCGCTCTATCCCTTTATGGCCGATGCCATCCAAATAGCCTTAAAAAGACAACAAAGATCAGAAGCCTAGAGGAGTAATCTAGCCGTGAACAGAAACACATCACCCGGTGTGGGACAGTGGGTAACTGTCTCTCTAATGGTTGCTGTTTCTCTATTCTTGCTCATCAAGCTCTACCAATATGCAGGCTTACGAGGCTACTATCCCACTGGTTTAACCATTGCCGGGATAGACGTTGGCGGCATGACCCCAGAGGAAGCCAGCGAAATATTGACCAACCGCTACCTCGAAGCCCCCATCACCCTTTATCACCGTGATGAGCAGTTTGTTATCAGCCCAGCCGAAGCCGAGTTTACGCTTGACCTGACACGCATGTTGAGCGACGCTGACTTTCAGCGTGTGCAGCAAGATTTTTGGGCCGGCTTTTGGGGATACCTGTGGGGTACCCCCGTTGAAGTGGCTCCCGTTCCCCTTAGTGCCACCCATAACCGGGAAGCATTAGGTGACGTGTTAACCCGCATCGCCAATCTTACCGATGAGCCAGCACAGCCACCCCAGCCCGTGCCTGGCTCGCTTAGCTTCCAATATGGGGTTGCTGGCACCATCACCGACATTGAGGCCAGCTTTTCCGACGTTGAAGCCGCGCTCTATCGCCCCATCAACCGTGAAGCGCGGCTGGTAGTGGAACCCCGCGCCCCCATTCGCCCCGATAACAACCTGCTCACCCGGCTCCTGGTCAACCGTGTGCAGGTGTTTGAACAAGAGTCGGGTGGCATAGCCAGCGTTTTTATTATGGATTTGCAAACAGGTGAAGAGATCGCCCTACGCTCCGATGTGGTGATGTCGGGCATGGATTTGCTCAAAATCCCCATTGCTGTGGAAGCTTACCGGGTGCTGCGTGATGTGCCAACCCTGACCCAGCGCCAGCTTATTTCCGACACCCTCATCGTTGGCCCCAACAACCCCAGCACCAATGCCCTTCTCAGCGTCATTGCCGGATCTGATGAACCCTACACCGGGGCGCGGCTGGTGACAAATTCAATGCAGCGACTGGGGTTAAAAAACACCTTTATGCTGACTCCCTACGATGAACCGATGCTGCCGGGATTGGTTAAGCCCCAAACCCCGGCCAACTCTGCCGAAAGTGTCCTTACGCACCCCAATGATCAGATGCAGACAACGGCCGAAGATATTGGCACGTTGCTTTCAATGGTTTATTACTGCGCCCAGGGGCAAGGTGGGGCGCTGATGGCGGTGTTTGATGATGAGATTACACAGGAAGAATGTCGCCAGCTTTTGCAATATATGCGTTTAAACAAGATTGGCAGCTTGCTGGAGGAAGGGGTGCCGGCAGGTGTGGCGTTGTCGCACCGTCATGGTTGGGTTAGCGATACGCTGGCGGATGCAGGGGTTGTGTTTACGCCGGGTGGGGATTATGTGATTGTTGCCTTTTTATATAAGTCAGATTGGCTGGAGTGGGAGCTTAGCTCGCCGCTGGTGGCTGATGTGGCGCGGGCTACTTACAACTACTTCAATTTTGACCAGCCCTTTTTAGGGGGCTAACTGCGTATGTTAAAAGCAATTCGCCGATTTTTGCTGACGCTGCTGCTGATTGCAGGGGCGCTGTTTTTGCTGTTTCAAGCGTTTTTGTATTATCGCTCGCTGGATAAATATCCTACGGGAACGGCCGTTGCTGGGGTTCCCGTGGCTGGATTGGTGCGAAACGAAGCGGCCGAACGGTTAATTGAGAAATACATGGCTCCCGTTTACATTTTTCATCAGGATGAACGGGTGCAGGTTGACCCGCGTGAACTGGGGTTTATGCTGGACGTGGAGGCGATGTTGACCGAAGCGGATAGCCACAAGGAGCCGCAGTCGTTGTTTGAGGGGTACGCAGAATTTGTGATCGGCCGTTCGCTTGACCCGGTAGACATTCCCCTGCAAGCCACCGTGGATGAAGCAGCGTTGCGGCAGCGGGTGCAGACCATTGCCGACTTTTTAGACCAGCCGGCCGTAGGACCACAGCTTTTGGTAGAAGGGGGGGCTGGGCAAGAGGGGCGTCCCGGCTTTATTACCAATGTGGAGGCCAGCCTGCCGCTGGTAGAGGCGGTGCTGTATGAGACTGAGCAGCGCGAGGCGCATTTGGTCATTGAAGTGCAGCCCGCGCCGGAGCGCAATCTGGAAATGCTGCGTGGGGTCGTGCAAAATTTGCTCGATTCGTTTGACGGCTTTTCCAGCGTGTTTATTATGGATCTGGAGACGGGGGAGGAACTGGGTTTTAATGCTGATGTGGCACTGTCGGGGTTGAGCGTGCTGAAAATCCCGATTTTTGTGGAGGCGTATGCGGCAATGGATCAGCCGCCGGATGCGTTTGTGGAGTCGTTGTTTTATGAAACGGCCGTTAAATCCTCCAACTACACAGCCAACCAACTCCTCCACATCATCGCCGGGCAGGACAACACCTACCTGGGAGCCGATGTCTTCACCCAGAAAATGCGCGACCTGGGACTTGTTAATACCTTCATGGCCGTCCCCTACGATGCCCCCGACGTTGCCACCCGCCCCAACACCTACGTCACCCCTGCCAACTCCCGCACCGACATCAACGTTTTGCCCGACATTTCCCGCCAAACCACCGCCGAAGAGATCGGCACGCTGCTTTCCTGGATTTATTATTGCGCTAAAGGAACGGGTGGAACGTTGATGGCCGCCTTGCCCGGCAAAATCACGCCACAAGAGTGCCAGGCTATTATTGATGTACTGGAGCTAAATGTGGAAGGGAACCTCATTCGCTATGGTGTTCCCGAAGACGTGTTGGTTTCGCATAAGCATGGGTGGAACTTCACCGACCACAGCGATGCAGGGATTGTGTTTTCACCCAACCGGGATTATGTGTTGTATATCTACATGTCCAAACCGGGCAGCGATTGGCTCTCGTCTGAAATAAGTTTTCCCATTATTCGGGAAGTGTCGCGGGCGGTTTATAATTACTTTAACTATGATGCCCCCTACACCAAGGATGAGTCTGAAGCCCGCATTGCGGCGGCGCAGGCGGCGGCTGAGGCGGCTGCAGCGGCTGATGCAGCCGCAGAGAGTGAACAACCGGTTGTCGGCGAGGAGCCACCAGCACAACCATAAAACGGGATAGTAAGTGACCGGCATTTGCTTTTAGATTAACAAAGTAATCGGGTAAATGTCATTCCGAGCGGAGTCTTCGGATCGAGGAATCTTTCCCTGCATAGAAGCAGAAAGATTCCTCGGAGGACCTCGGAATGACATGAAAAGACAATCCGTTTTTCTACCCGCTTATTTTGTAAACGCTCAACCAGGTGCCGGTTACTTGAAGGACAATCAGAGGGAAAAATGGAGTATCGTAAATTAGGTCGCACGGGTTTAAAAGTGTCTACTATTTGTTTGGGGACGATGCAGTTTGGCTGGACGGCCGTTTCTGCCACTGCCCACCAAATCATGAGCCATGCCGTCGAGTTAGGGTGCAACTTTTTTGACACCGCCGACGTCTATTCCCGCTGGGCGGAGGGCAACGACGGCGGCGTGAGTGAGCAAATCATTGGCGACTGGCTGCAAACCGGCCACGTATCGCGCCACCAACTGGTGCTGGCAACCAAGGTGCGCGGGCAAATGGGCGACGGGCCAAACGACCAGGGGCTGTCGCGTCTCCACATCATGCAGGCGGTGGATGCCAGCCTGCGCCGCCTGCAAACGGATTACATTGACCTGTATCAGGTGCATTTTCCCGACGAGGAGACGCCGCTAGAAGAAACGTTGTCGGCACTGACCGACCTGGTGCGGCTGGGTAAGGTGCGCTACATTGGCTGCTCCAATTATCCGGCGTGGCTGCTGGCAAAGTCGCTGTGGGTGAGTGATGTCAACAAGCTGTGCCGCTATGACAGCTTGCAGCCGCACTACAATTTGGTGCATCGAGTGGAGTTTGAACGGGAGCTAATGCCGCTGTGTCTGGATCAGGGGGTGGGGGTGATTCCCTACAGCCCGCTGGCTGGCGGGTTCCTGACGGGCAAATATGGCCGCGACACGACGCTGCCCAATTCGGCGCGGGCGCGGCGGATTATGGAACGGTATATGAATGAGCGTGGCTTCCAGGTGGTGGACAAGTTAACGGAGGTGGCGACGAATCATGGGGCGACAGTGGCACAAACGGCCGTTTCCTGGCTCATTGCCAACCCCACCGTTACGTCTGCCATCATCGGTGCCAACACGGTGCGCCAGCTTGCCGATACGATGCTGGCGGCGGAGATGAAGCTGACGGATGAAGAGAAGTCTGCACTGGATGAGGTGTCGGCGTGGGTGTAGGGAAGGGGTGGGAAACGGCCGTTTTCCCTCCCCACCCACATCCTGCCATACAACCCTTTCCGGGTTCCCCTTACCCCAAATACCCAATAACCGCCCCCGCCACATCCACCCCCGTCGTCGCCTCAATTTCCTCCAGCCCCGGCGTGGAATTGACCTCAATCACCAGCGGCCCCGACGCCGTTTCCAGCAAATCAACCCCGGCCACCTCCAACCCCACCGTCTGCGCGGCGGCCACGGCAATGGCCTGGGTGGCGGGGGGCAGGGTGACAGCAACGGCCGTTCCTCCCAAATGAATGTTGGCCCGAAAATCTCCCGCCGGGGCGGTGCGGCGCATGGCCGCCACCACTTTGTCGCCCACCACAAAGGCGCGAATATCCTGGTTGTTGGCGGCGGCCACAAACGCCTGCACGGTGGCAATTTTGGAGAGGCTGCTGAGGAGGTGGTGGGTGGAGAGGGCGGCTTCGGCGGTTTCGACCTTGATCACCCCCGCCCCCCAACTGCCACGCGGCAGCTTGATGACGGCGGGCAGGGGGAGGTCGTTAACGGCCGTTTCCCGCATCCGTTCCAGCCCACCCACCAGCCACGAATCGGGAATGGGCAGGCCGGCGTGGTTGAGAAGCTGGAGCGTGTGGAATTTGTCGCTGGCAATCTGTTTGGCGGCGGGGGTGTTGAGGCAGCGCACCCCGGCCAGCGCAAGCTGGGTGGCAAGATAGCTTTCCAGCGGGATGCTGATTTCATGCCCCATGTAGCTTTGGCCGACGGTGCGGAGCAGGGCCACGTCAAATTGGGTGAGGTCGTGGTGGGCGTGGGTGAGGGTGGTGAAACGGCCGTTTAGCCGCACCACACAATCCAGCGGCCGCGCCATTTCTACCGTATGACCACGCTGCACCGCCGCTTCAGCCAGCCGCCGCGTGGCGTAACCGCTGGGGTTGTGGGCGAGAATGAGGAGTTTCATAGGAGTGGGGAATAGGACGCAGATTTACCTGATTTACCTGATCCAGAATCAGGTAAATCAGGTAAATCTGCGTCCCATTGATCTTTATAAAGCAAAAGCCGTGCGAATGTCAGCCAAGAGCCGGGTGGCGCGGCGGATGAGGGTTTGGTTGGTGGGTTTGTTGGGCCACAGGCTGGCCCCAGAGGGATGGGGCAGGGGGACGACCCAACGGCCGTTTTTGTCCTTCCCCTCGTCAAACCCGCGCATCGTCTCCCCCTGGCTAATGTCAAACTGCACCGGGTTGGTGAGAGCAGCGGGGGGAAAATAAACGGCCGTTCCAATAATCTCGTCTAATTTGGCACTGTTGGGATAAAGCAGCTTGATTGCCAGCCCGCCCACCAAAATCATCAGCGTTGGCCGCACCAGGGCAATCTCGCGCTCTAAAAAGGGGCGGCACAATGCTTGCTCGGCACGGCTGGGAACCCGGTCGCCCTTGCCCGACGGGTGTTTGCCCGGATAACATTTGGTGACGGCGGTCATGTAGTGGCTGTCGCGGAACTCGTCTTCGTCCCACCCCGCCTCGCCCAGCCACTGAAAAAGCCGTCGTCCGCTGCTGGCGTTAAACGGCCGTTTTGCCTCCACTTCCGTCACCCCCGGTGCCTGCCCAATCAGCAGCACCCGCGCCCCCACCGACCCGCGAAAAATCGCCCCCGGCACAATCTCATGCCCCGCCGTCAAACACCGCTGGCACGCTCGCATTTCCTCATGCAATTGTTGCAGATTGTCAGGCATAAGTGGGGATATTGCGTATTGCGTATTTTTTACGCAATACGTAATACGCAATACGTCCTACGGAATCAGCTTATCAAAACGGTCAATATCCGCCCGCAGCACATCCAAACTACCCTCCCAAAAGGCGGTGTCGCGGATGTTGATGCCAAAGCGGGCGGCAAGGTCGGCGGCTTCGCTCATGCCGGTGGCCGAAAGCAGGTCGTCATACCCCTGGCGGAATTCGTCGGCGTTTTCCTGGTAGCGGGCATACAGCCCCAGCCCAAAGAGCAGGCCAAAGGTGTAGGGGAAATTGTAGTAGCTGCTGCCGTAATAGTGCGGCACATAGACCCAGCGGTAGCGGGTGTGGGTTTCTGGGTCAATGGTGTCGCCCACCGGAGCCATGCGGGTGTTGAACGACAGTTCACACAGTTCGTCTACGGACAAATCGCGCTGCGCCCGCAGTTTGAATAGTTCGGTCTCAAAGTCAAAGTCGCTGGTGGCACCCAGCACGACGCGGGTGGCGTATTCCAGCAGGGTGTCGAGGATGATGATTTGGTCGTCTTTAACGGCCGTTTTCAACGCCGCATTCTCCACCACCTTCTGGCAAAACGTACTGGCCGTCTCCGCCAGCGTCATCGGCAGCGACCGCTGCAAAATGGTGCGGTCGCGCAAATTCAGGTTGTGGTAAGCGTGGCCCAGCTCATGCGCCAGCGTCCCCAGCGAATTAAAACTCGGCTCAAAGTTGCACAAAATGCGCGAATCACCCTGCTTCAGCCACATGCAAAACGCCCCGCCCCGCTTGCCGTCGCGGGGTTCGGCATCAATCCAGCCGTTGGCAAACGCCCGCTGCGCCAGGTCAGCCATACGCGGTGAATAGGTGGCAAATTGCTCAACGATAAACTGCTGCACGTCGCCGTATGACCACTGCTGGTTGCCTTGACCCAGCGGCACCAGCCGATCATAGTGCGCCAAAACGGGCAGCCCCAAAAAGCGGGCGCGGGCGCGATGATAGCGCTGGAAATCGGGGAAGGCGCGGCGGGCAGCGTTGTTCATCGCTTCCAGCGTTTCGCGGTCTATGGCGTTGTCAAACAGCACCATGTCGAGCGGCGACTCCCAGCCGCGTCGCCGTGAGAGGGCGAGGGTTTCGCCTTTGATGGCGTTGAGGGCGGCGGCGTTGGGAACGGCCGCTTTTGCCAATGTCGCCTCAATTTGGTCATTTGCCCGCTGCCGCAGCTCGCGGTCAGGGCTAAACATCAAATTTTGCGCCGCCGTTAGCGCCATCTCCTTGCTTTCTCCCTCCATTTCCACCGTCACCGTCAGTTGTGAAGTGTAGGTGCTAAACAGCCGGTTCCAGCTTTGGCTGCCGGTCAGGTTAAGTTCGGCGGCGAGGGCTTCCTCAATCGGCGACATCAGATGCTCGGCTTCGCGCTGGGCGCGGCGCAGCGCAAAGGCGTGGTCGGCGGCGATGGGGGAGCGGGCGATGAGTTGTTCGACATCGAGCGAGCCTAGCCAGGCGGTGAGCCGGGTGCCAAGCAGGGAGAGGTGGCTGAACTGCTGCTGGATTTCGCTGAGTTTGGCCTGGGCGGCGGTGTCGCGGGAGTCGGTGGCGATGAAGCTGTAGATGTAGGTGTAGAGGGTGATGATTTCGTCTACGCCGCTGTTGTAGGCGGTGAGGATTTGGTCGAGAACGGCCGTTGGGTTTTCTGGTATTTGGTTAGCATTGTCAATGCGGTTGATCTGGTGCTGGTCAAACAGGGCCACCAGCTCCTTGATGGTTTGCAGCCCGTTGGCAAACCCTTCGGCAAATTCGGGCGTGTCCAGCCCTGGGTAAATGTCGCTTAAATCCCAGTGGGGGAGGCTTTCGGTCATGGTTGTTCCATCCTGAAAATAGAGATTGAGAGATTGGAATAGTTGAGTCTCCGAATCTTTTAATCTCCCAATCTTTGTTTTTCGGTTACACGGTTAATACATTGCAGGGGAAGTTTAGCAGTGAACGAGAGGTATGCCAAAGGTCTTATGAGAAGTTCAACTTCTGCCAGAAGTTGAACTTCTATTGCTTGTCTATGTACCAGAACTGCATAGACTTGGGACTATGCGACTGTTTTTGCGATTAACGGCCGTTTTCCTCCTCCTCACCATTTTGCTGCTGGTGGGGTTCATTGCCTCCGGCTGGGGCGACCCACAGCCGCTGGGGGAGCTGGTGCAGACGGTGCAGCCGGGAACGATGACGATTCTAGCGAGGGGTGACCAGGTGATGTGGTTGGAGACAAAGCCATTGGGGGAGCGGTTTTCGGTAAGATTAACGGCCGTTTTTCAAACCGGCCAACGCGACATCGGCTACGGCCTCCTGCTTGGCACCCCCCACACCACCACCGCCCTCCAACTCTCCCCCCTCGGCGACCTCACCCTCCAACAATCCCCAATCTCCAATCTCCATTCTCCATTCTCCAATCCCCATTCCCCAATCCCCATCCTCCCCTGGCAACCCTGGCCCCACGTCCGCTCCGACCACAACGAAATTTGGCTGGACGTAGACGGCGACCATTGGACGGTGCGGGTGAACCGGGAGTTGCTGTGGGTGGGGGAGGTGGCGGAACGGGTGGAGCGGGTTGGAGTGGTGGGCGAGGGGTTTGGTGGGAAAGAAACGGCCGTTGTCACCTTTCCTTCCCTTGAACTATTTGAAGAAAAATGATAGCTCTATGGGCAAGTAGGTCAAACACAAATGCCCTACTTCCATAAAACGCAATGGGTTCTACGAAGTAGGGCATTTGTTTTGACTGGATTTTTTCCCCAAGCAATGAAAACTAGCTAACAGTAGGATATAGGATAGAAGATAAATAGAGAATAGACATTTGTACCGAAGGTAATATTTCCTGTTCCAGTTCTTGCCAAAACGTGCTAACCTGATACAAGAATGAAAAGGAAGGTACAGTTGAAAAATGGAAAAAACAATTCGAGTGGCTATTTTAGAAGACCATCAAGGCGTTATTGATGGCTATCGTTACCGGTTGTTGCAAGAACACGGGTTTGCAATTGTTGCCGTGGCAACTTATGGCAACCAGCTCATGCCCATGTTACAGCAGCACCCGGCCGATGTCTTATTATTGGATATAGGCGTACCTATTTCCGAAGGTAACATTACCCCTTTTCCTGCACTAAGCCTAATCGTCGAACTTCGTGACCGATACCCTAACCTCAAAATCATCGTCATTTCCATGTATGATGAACGAACATTAATCCAGTCAACGTTGAAGGCGGGTGTAAGCGGCTATATTCTCAAAGGCGACCATGCTACTATCCAGGATTTGGGCAAGACCATACGCTCCATCATGAGTGGCGGAAGCTATCTCAGTGAACAGGCAGCCGATAAACTTTTGCGTAAAACAGAACCGCTTGTTTCCCTCTCGCCACGCCAACTGCAAATCTTGTCCTTGTGCGCCGCCGACCCGAACCTGACGAAGGCTGAAATTGCCAACCGTTTGCACCTGGCTGATTCCACCGTAAGGAACCTGTTGACCAGTGCCTATCAACGCTTGGGCGCCCGTAACCTTGCGGCAGCAATAGCCGTTGCCCATGCCCAGGGTATTCTTACGCCACACTTCCCATCATCGCCGGCCGCCGGGTTTGATCTGGCAGATTCACGGTAACTGCCAGCGGCGTGCCGCCGGCCGCTTCCAGCAACTTTTGCACAGGTTCCATCAACCGCCACAATAGCTTCCCCAACTTCTCCGGCCCTGGCGCAGGCAAACTCTCAGCCAAACGCTGCGCTTTCTGATACCGCTGCCAAATTTGATCCACCGCATAACTAACGGCACCGCAGTGCAGCAGGATTTCCTGTGCCTCATGCAACGCTTCTGGGTTAGCAACCTGTTGGCGTAAGGTCATGAAGGCGGCTCGTTCCGGGTGTGGAACAGTTTGGGCAAACAAAATGGGCAGTGGTGAACGGTTTTGCAGCCAGTCGGGGCCGGCCGGAACCGCCATCGTGTCATGCAAATCATCATGTATCTGGATCATTGCCCCATATAAACGCCCCACCTCGGTAATGATTGCCGCCTGCCAGGGTTCTGCCCCGCCACACAACGCGCCAATGAAGAGAGCCGTGCTAAAAAAAGGGGTGCTTTTGGTGGCGACCACCCGCCAATAGCCCACCTCGTCTTGCGGGTTTTGCACATCAAGCTGCTGCCCGTGTGCCGTTTGGCACATCATTTGTCCCAGGCTGTGCATAATGGTAGCCTGAATGTGGCCGGGCAGAGGCGCATGGGCAATGGCTTCCAGGCTCAGGGCTTGCAGGGCGGAGGCTAGATTGGCGGCGGCTGGCTGCCCAATTTTGTGGTGATAGCCACGCGGGTCGGCATCGAGCATGTCGTCAATGAGGATGATGCTGGCTTGCAGGGCGGCAATGCTGGCAACGGCCGGTATTGCCACCTTTTGCGTGCCGCCTACAGCTTCACTGCCGATGACGGGCAGCCACCAATCGTGTGGCTCCTTGCTGGCCGCACCCAGCAAAAAGCTGCCCATTTCCGGCCACGCTTGCAACATGGATAGATCTGCAAGATACTGGTTTGTCTGTTGGTAAAGGTTCATGTCTAATTCCTTAAGGTGGTCATCAGTAATTAGTTGGTTAGGAATGGAAATTAAATAATCTACCTATTTAGAAGTTCAACTTCTCAGAAGAAGTTGAACTTCTTGCGTAACTTATTTAATCCTCGTTCCTTAGCTGATTACTGATGACCGATAGCTGATTACCGACTATTCAGCCAGCCACCAATCGTTCCAGGCCATGGTGTTGTCCAAAAGAACAACGTTGTTTAGCTCCATTTGGGAGAGCTGGAGCATGTTGTGCCAATAAGCACCATCTGTGTGGGAATGGGTTGTTAACTGTTGATAGAATTGTGTCATGAGAAACCTCCATTTTTTTGTGACAAACAATAAAATTAAGAAACAGATATATCATTCGGTTTTTTATAAGGAATGGGAATTAAATAACTTGTCCATTTAGAAGTTCAACTTTTCAGAAGAAGTTGAACTTCTTGCGCCACTTATTTAATCCTGTTCCTAAGTGAGCATCACCTCCTTTTGGGATTTGTTTGGAGAGTTTTATGAAATCAGGAGAGCTGTTTTGGGAAAGGTATTTGCCGGGGGCCGTGTTGTTTTTTCTGGTGGTGTATACGCTGGGGTTTGTTGTGGCGGCTCCTTATGCAGGGTTTAGCTATAACCAAGCGGGTTTGGTAACGGATGTGTTTGAGCCGGGGGTGTATGGCGATTTGCGGAAGGGGGATCGGCTACAGCAGGTGGGCGATGTGGTGTGGGATGAGTTTGGCCGTAGCCGCATCCAGGTTTTGTTTATGGGGGTGGCGGAGAATGAGATTGTGCAACTGCATATTTGGCGTGGTGAGGAGCTGCTGGTGGTTGCGTGGCGGTTTCCGGGGCGTAACTGGGCGGAACTGCGGCAGCGGCTGAACAGTGAGTGGTGGTTACCGTATGTTTTTTGGCTGGCTGGGGCAGCGACGGTTTGGCTGATTCGGCCGAAGGGGCGTTTGTGGCGGTTATTGACTGGGGTTCATTTTTTAACGGCCGTTTGGCTTGTCACCGGCACACTGTCATCCTTTCATCTCTGGTTTAGCATTTTTATTTCCCACGCTGCGTTGTGGCTCTGTTTGCCCCTCTACTGGCAGTTGCATCTTTACTATCCGCAGCCCCTCCCCCTGCCCAAATGGCTCGTTCCCGTGCTGTATGGTGTCGCTGGTATTGGCATTCTTTTGGATTGGCTGGGGATGCTGCCGCGAAGTGCCTTGCTGGCTACGGGATTGCTGACATTTGGTGGCAGCATGATTTGGCTGCTCATTCAGGCCACACGGCCAAAGCAATCAGCGGAGGCGGTTCGGCTGCTGCTGTTGTTGGTAGCAGGCTTTGCGCCAGTGGTTGTGGTGATGGTTGCAACCTTGTTTGGTGTGCAGCCGTTTTTTCAGGGGGGGGTGCTGTTGGGTGTGGCAACGATTCCGGGCATTTATTTTATGGCTGCTTATCGCCCACAACTGCCTGCGCTGCGTAACCGGGTGCGGCGGTTGCTAAAGTTTTACATGGTGCTGGTGGGGGTGCTAACTGTGTTGGTGTTGCTGCTGGCGTTTTGGGTCAATTGGCTGGACTCTGAAACCTCGACGCTGTGGTGGGGAAATGTGACGCTGGTGCTGTCGCTTTTGCCGGCCGTGCTGGGTTTTCTGCCGGTGATGTCGCTGGCGGCTCTGGCAGGGGCATATTACCGAACGGCCGTTGATCCCTCAGCACATCGGATAGAGTTGGTAGCCAATCGTGTCTTCACGCCCTACCTGTTTGCCGTGCTGGTAGTACCGGCCATGATCTTGCTGGCGTTGGGGCTACAGTTTCTGGAACTCTTTACCCGTGAAGCGGTATTGGCGAGTTTGGTTAGCTCTATAACGGCCGTTTTGTTCACCCTGTTTACCTACGCATGGTTTGCACGATGGGTCGAACGTTTTCTCTTTGGTCTGCCGCCCCTGCCCCCCGGTGTCATTGAAATGTATAGCAACCGCTTGGCGACGGTGAAAAATCGGCAGGCGATGGTGGAACTGCTGCGTGACGAGGTTTTGGCGGCGTTGCAAGTACGCGAGTCGGCTCTTTTTTTGGTGGACGAGGGGCAGAAGGTTGAATTGCTTTATCAGCATGGGCTTGATGCAGATGTTTTGCCGCCTGTATCGGTGCTGTTGACCCTAATGAGCCGGTTGCAGCAGCAGTTGCCGTTGGAGTGGACAGCATCTTATGGCTGGGTGCAATTGGTGTTGCCGCTACAAGTGCAGAATCGCTGGCTGGGGGTGTGGCTGTTGGGGCGGCATGACCCGGATGGGCTGTATGGGCGGCGTGACTTGCCCTTGTATGAGACGCTGGCGGCACAAACGGCCGTTGCTCTCATCAACTTCACCCAGTCCGAAACGCTCTATATGCTCTATAAAATGAACATTGAACGGCACGAGCAGGAACGGCTGACGCTGGCGCATGATTTGCATGATGTCACCCTGAGCCAGTTGGCCGTGATGGCAATGTATGTTGATGGCGGTGTCTCGCCCAAGTTCCACGAGCTTTACCGGGGGATTACGCACCATTTGCGCCAGGTTATTACCGGGTTACGACCCAAGATGCTGGATTTTGGGGTTTGGGCGGGGTTAAACCAGTTGGCAGATGCCCAAATGGAGCGGCTGTTGCCGGAGTGTGAACTGTTGTTTGATTTGTGCGAAACGGCCGTTCGTTATCCACCCCACGTTGAACAAGAAATTTACCGCATTGTGCAACAAGCTTTGGAGAATGCCATCACCCATGCCAACGCGGAACTCATTCGTATTCACGGCTACCTCCTGCCCGACCACATCACCATTATTGTCGAGGACAATGGCGTGGGTTTGCCCTATGAAGAAGGCCAGTTGCCCATTACCAGGCTGCTTTCGGAAGGGCATTTTGGGTTAGCGGGCATGCAGGAACGCGCTGCGTTTATTGATGCCCAGATGCAACTGCACTCTACCGCCGGAGAAGGTACCGTCATTAGTTTGGAGTGGCAGAAGCCGATTGAAGGCTAATGTATACTTCCGTGTATCGTGTTTTTAAGGTGCAAAGCTGGCCGCAGGATAGGGTGAAAAGGGCGCAGTGTAAACTACATTTTTTGTAGAAATGTGTAGAATGGGTTCGTTCTGTTGGAAAAAAGGCGAAAATGAGCGATTTCGGTAAGCGTTTGCGGCATTATCGTTTGAAAACGGTTGATCCAAACAGTGATCCCCCCAAACCGTTGACACAGGAAGAGTTGGCGGGGCTAATGGGGGAAATGGTGTCGGTTCACGAAAAAATGATTAGCTTTTGGGAGACGGGAACCCGTAAAATTTCCCATCGCAGACGTGATTTACAGATTGGTTTGGTAAAGGTGCTGCACACGCATGGCGGCATTCAAACGGCGGATGAGGCCAATGGTTTGCTGCTGCTGGGGCGATATGACCCGCTTTCGGCGGAGGAGTGTCAAGATATTGACGCGAAGTGGCTGGTGGCACCACCTGCCATTTCACCGACGGCCTTGCAGGCTGTGCCGCCGCATGGCTCACTGTGGCAGATGGTTTATGCCTGGCTGGACGCTTTTTTTCGCTGGTCAGACGCAGATGACCATGCGCGGATGAGCTGGGCGGGGATGGTGATTTGGTCGTTGGGGGTTGTAAACGGCCGTTTAACCACCGATCACCTTCTCACCGTCCTAACCGCCTGCCTACTCTGGATCGCCGCCATCTGGCTACTCGTCCCCGCCTTGCAGTGGCCGCTCACCCCCCAGCCTGTGCTACACCATGCCGTGGGGCGGCTGCTGGCGGGCTGGTTTAGCCTGCCGCTGCTGCTGGCACTGTTCACCAGAGCCGATGGCTTGGTGCAAACCAAACACGCCCAGCCGAGGCTGCTGCTGCTAAAATTTACCGGTGCGCTGGTAGGGTTTAATCTGTCTGTCCTGCTGCTGCTTATCGTTGCGGCCGGCTGGTATTATTTTATGCTACCGCCGCTGCTGTGGGGGTGGCGGCTGGTAATATTGCTGCCGCTGCTGCTAGGCCACATCGCCGCCCGGCGCATTCCGGCGGATCGGCTAAAAATGTATGAAGGCGTTTTGCAGGTTCATGCCGTAGATTACTGGTTTTTGGGCATGTATCTGCTAACGGGGCTGCTTGTGGGGGTTGCCCTGTATTGGGGGTATTGGTTTTGGGCAAACCCGGCGGTGGGAACCAGCTTTTTGCTGGTGGTGTTGGGGGTGGTGTTGTGGGAGCGGCAGAAAAAACGGCCGTTGTTTCCCCCTCTTCTCCTGTTCCTGCTTGGCTTTGTCTTCCCACTCATCATGGCCTGGCTCCTGCTCTTTGTCTCCCCCATAAGCAACCTAACCATTGACACCCCCGCCGCCGTAGTTGAGATCGGCCTGGGGTTGGCCTACATAATCGGCCTGTGGATGCTGTGGTTGACCCTACAGCTACGCAATCCCCCTGTTGCCCGCCAGCTTGTGACAGGGGGGCTGCTGCTATTGGTGGCCGGCTTGTCGCTGGCCTTGTTCCTTGGGCAAATGGTGCCAGCGTGGCTCAACCTGTTAGGGTTTGTGGCGGCAGCGTTGGGAATCCTTTGGTGGGGGTATACGAGAGGAAACCTCTGAGGTCTCCTTGAAGATTCACAATTTAATCGGGTGAAAACAGAGACTGGGAGATTAAGAGACTGAGAGACTAACCACGGCTAATCTCTCAATCTCCCAGTCTCGCAATCTCAATTCCCGTTTGCCCATTTATTTTGTTAATCGCCAACAAGACCTCAGAGGTTTGATTAGCTTGGGTTTTAGGGCGTGCCAGGGACAATAGCAAAATCGAAAGCAGCCGTGTGGTTGCCAACGGCCGATTCTATGCTACAGCCATTCATTCCCAGCACATAGTAATAGTAATTCGTCATCGGGTTGCCCACCACCGTATCACTGTCGGTAATGGAAGCCGTGCCGCTGTCGTAACTGATTGTCCCCGATAGTTCCACCGCCCCGGCATCGTTGGGGTCAAAGTAGGGGGAAGTCATTCGCAGTACCGTGTAATCACTGTTGTTCGCGTCGTGGAGCCAACTCAGGATGACGTTTGCGCCGCTGCGTTGTATAGTCACGTCAGCCGGGCTAACCGGGGAGGTGCAGGTTAGATCCAGGCCAATTAACACCGGGTCGTGGTCTGAAGCGCGAAACTGATTGCTGGCATATAGCTCTGTAATTTGCTGCGCGGTTTTAAAGTTCTCGTTGTAATCCAGGGCAATCGGCTCGTCGGCGTTGATATGCCATTCTGTCACCCCTATCACCTGCGGCAGCAGCGACGGACTGCCGAGCGCATGGTCAAGATATCCCCACTGTCCATCAAAGGCGAAGGAGTAGGTAGAACTGCCCAGGAATTGCAGGATGAGGTTGGTGTATCCAGCATCGGTGATGGCGGTAATGGGGTCTTCCATCGCATAGGCATTAAGGTCGCCCATGATCACCACGTCGTCATCGCCCACGCCAGTGGGGTCGGTGGCAAGCCAAGTGACAAGTGCCTCGGCGGCACTGGTGCGCGTCAGGTTGCAGTTGCCCTGCCCGTCGCCAGTGTCGGGGTCGCCCACGCTGTTACAGTCAGACCCCTTGGATTTGAGATGGTTGACGGCGATGGTGATGATTTCGCCGGTGGCGGTTTGGCTAAAGCTTTGCACCAGCGCCGGCCGATTTTTGCTGCTGTCAAACTCCGGGTCAACGGCCGAACTCATTACCCTGGTTGTGCCGGTGGGCGAGACGGTGTTTTTGTAAATGAGGGCCACCTTGATAGCATCGGTGCCGAGGGCGTTGGTAGAACTGGTGAGGGTATCGGCGTTGATAAAGCTGTAGTTGGCTCCAGCCGCCGCCAGGCCGTTGATTAGATCCTGAATGGCACTGCCGCTGCCATAGCCATCGTTCTCCATTTCCATCAGCCCCACAATGTCGGCATCCATAGCGGCGATAGCGGCGATGATTTTGTCGCGCTGCTTGGTGAATTCGCTGCTGTTTTCGGCTCCGCGACAGTCGGTGGCCGCACCGCCGACGCCGTTGGTACAGCCGGAGAAGGTGTTGAAGTAGTTGAGGACGTTGAAGCTGGCGACCTTGAGCGTGCCGCCAACGGCGGTTGGTGCGGTGGGTCGGCTGTTAACGGCCGTAAATGTGGGCATTGTCGTGGGGTGAATGCGGTACGCATTGACGCTGCCGCTCCAGCCAGACCAACTGTAGGTGAGAACGCCGCTGATGTTGCTGACGGTATCGCCACCGCGTAGGGTGTTAACGGCCGTTAATTTCGGCGGTGGGTAAGGAATCGTAGCCGGGTTTTGCGCCTCGCTGCCATCATCCAGCACAATCTTGTTCAGGTCATTGCTGGCCTGCACCGCATTGGCCGCCGCCCCCGGCGCAGCCACGTGGGTGGGGTTAAACAGCCGCCCGCCCGATGACAACGTAAGCTGTCCACCCCGCGCCAGCAGATAATGCTCAGTGACGGTCAGCGACTGCGGCAGCGTAACAGACATCCCCTCAAACCGTTCCGGCGCGGTGGTGTTGGCAAAAGGCAGCGTCACGCTGGCGGCTGTGGGCAGGGTGGCACCGCTGCTGCACACCACCAGCGTGTCTACCTGGTTGATCTCGGTTAGCTCAAAATATTCAGTGACATTGCCCTGTAGCCGCACCACATCCCCCACGGCCACATCCGTTCCGGCGGGGTCGTAGACAAAAATGCCTTCGGAAGTGGCTGGGTCAGCATCGGCATCACTGTTTTCTTCCTGGACAAAGAAGCCATTAAGCTGCGTTGATGCCTGGAAATCGCCAACTACCACCCCTTCGATGATCACATCGGCCGCGCCGTTGAGTGGGCTAACGGTGCCGCTGCCCTGAATGGTGTGGATGGGCGTTTCGCTGTTGTCGCCACAGCTACCAAACCCGGCGGCCACGGTGGTGAAGCTGAAAACATAGTTGTTTGCCATGTTTTCGGGCGTTGCTCCCTGGTCGGCCACGGCGTCTTTGTCAATGGTGACGGTGCAGATATCGCTGTTGGCAAAGTTGCTGTCGGGGTTGAGGGTGAAGGTTGTTGGCCCCCCCGTGACGGTTGCCGTGTGGCTGCCGCTGCTGGTGCAACTCAGGCTAAACCAGTTGCTGCTAACGGTAACATCTTCGCTAAAGGTGATGCTAATGTTGGCATCTATGGCAACATTGGTGGCGTTGTTGCCGGGGGTGGTGCTGCTGACGGTGGGGGCGGTGCTGCCGCCGCTAAACGTCTGCCCGGTGTTGCAACTGCCAAAGGTGTTGGCGGCGGCACTGTTCCAGGTGAAATCTTCATAAGTGGAACCACTGCCGCCTAGCTGGAGCGAATACCCGGTGGTGGTGCTGTTTGTTTCACTCACGCCAATATCGGTACTGGTTTGGCCGTTGGCCGCGCCGTTGCTGGCGGTAAAGGTGCCTTCGTAGCTAAGAAGCTGGATCACAGTGCCGTTGTTGTCTACCAGTGCCACCCCGTCGGCGGTGCCATTTTGCAGCCCGTCGGTGGCATAGTTAACTACAACCACGCCGTAGCCGCTGCAATTGTTGGGGATGACACCGTTGAGGGTGTCTGATCCTGAGGGATTGGCAGCAGGGCTGGTATAGACCACAGCGGCTGAGGGAACGCTGCCGTTGTAGCGGACAATGCTCCAGCCGGTGAGGTCGGTGCCGGCGGGGCCGGCAATTTCAACGGCTTCACCGGTGTCGGTGCTGGCGTTGTCGTAATGGATTTCGTTGATGAAAACGGCCGTTAAGGCATGGGTGTTGTGATGCCCTGCGTGCAGGAAAAGCACTGTGGGCAAGAGCCAAATCAAGTGGAAATAGCGGTATCTTATCATAGCTGATTGTCACGTCCTTCAGCTTCCCCTAACCAGAATATTATCTGAGTTGAAAAGCATTTCCAAGTTAAATTTGCAAGTTGCCCGCTCTTGGCAGTTTTTGTGTCATGGCAGCTTTGCCTGAACATGAGAACCTATTTGGCCGGAACCGGGTATACTCATAGGGTTCAATCAACAATAACTTTGCAGTTCCAGAAGTTTAACTTCTGAGAGAAGTTGAACTTCTAAATCCCAAGTTATTAACGAACGAACCCATATCATTGCAGATTGGGAGTTAATTACATGATGGATTTTACCGGGCTGTCGCCAGAGATGTTGGCAAGGCTGGCTCATGCTAAAGATTTAAAGCTGCCGCCCCCTGTGTTTGTGGATATGGGCGGTGAGGTGGTGGATATAGACCTGGATAAACCGGAAGTGGTGCTGCGCTTTCCGGTGCAGGAGCGGTATGAGAACCCGATGGGGTATATGCAGGGGGGCGTGATTGCTACGATTGCTGATAATGCGCTGGGGCTGTTGAGCTTTTTGGTGGCGTTTGTGAATGTGACAAAGGAGATGAATATCCGCTATGTGCGGCCGGTGAAGGGCATTTCCCACGTGGTGGCAACGGCGCGGGTGGTAAGCCAGGATGAGAAAGGGCTGCTGCTAACGGCCGATGTGCGCGACGAAGCAGGTAAGCTGCTGGCGCGGGTGAAATCGCAGCACGTGTTTTTGCGGGAGAAGGAGGGTGAGTAGGGAAAAAACGGCCGTTATGCTCATTCGCGCCGTGCTACAAAAACCATGATGCGGCTTGCCTCGGTAAATGACCCGCGCTGCCAATCACCATACAGGTGGTCAATGGCAAAACCGGACTGACGCAAAGAATCTGCTAATTCGGTTTGGCTGCGAAAGCGGAGCGTGCTGTGGGCTACCACATCTTCGCCCGTGGCCTTAAACAGGTTGTGGCCGACAAAATGTACTTGGCTATTCTGCACGTCCAACACCTCTAGCCAACACGCCATTGGACCAAACGGCGTCTCCATTTCCTCAAAGGTGTTATCCCGACCCCACTGCTCCCAGGCGCGGCCGGCCGGGTTGCGGCTTTCAAAGGCCAGATGGCCACCGGGGCGCAAAGCCTGGTGAATGTAGCGGAGTGTGTCCGCCCACTCGGCATCATCCAGGAAAATTTGGGCGACGTTGCCCGTCATGATCAGCAAATCGGCGTTGCGCTGCCTCAGGGTGCTGGCATCACCAACAACCCACTCAACGCGCCCGGCTTGCGGCTTGCGCTGCGCCACGGCCAGCATGGCGGGAGAGGGGTCAATGCCCGTGACTTGGCGTTCGCCTGTTGCCAGTTCGCAGGTTAACAAGCCGGTGCCGCACCCCAGGTCAATGATGCGTTTTGCTTGCAGTTCGGCGGCCAGGGCAAGATAAAAATCGGTGTCAACGCCACGCGGGTTGTCGTGGTCGTACAGTTCAACGAGGCGCGGGTCGGTGTAGTGTTTGTCGAGTTTCATGGTGGAGAGGGAGGGAGGGTAGGGGAATTAACGGCCGTTTGCCTATGCAAATAACAACATCATTCGCCAACTTTGCGCTTTAACATTTGAATGATAGCTTCAGAAATCCATAAGCCTGTCTCTTGCAGATGACGCAATGATTGTTCAACAGAGTTAATCAACCCTCTTTGCTTGGCAATAATTAAAATTGAACCTGTACCAAGTGTGTGCATCCCTAAAGAGTTGGCACACTTTTTTGCCAACATATCATCCAAAACGGGCGTGAAATTTTTGTTTTGAATGGCGTAACTGAGAACCTCGGTCTCCCCGACTCCTAAATCCCAGCGCACGATGTCATCTACAGATTTTGTTTGCACGTGTTTTAGCCAGGTTAGGTTTGGAATTTTTTGTACGGCTTTATCTACATGCGAGCCATTGCGTATTTCACTCCAAACGGCCGTTGGCACGACAGTTTCAGAAAACAACCTAGGTAAAACAAGTTCCAAATCGCTGTTGCACAGCAAGATAAGGGGAGAGGCGTTAATAACTATCTTTGCCGCCGGCATAGTTTTCTAATTCCTCATCCAGTAGTCCCTCAGTGTATTGAATAGCGGAGACATGGTATCTCGATAAAAGCTGTAGAAACTCAAAGCGGGAAAGTCCGGCAATTTCGGCTGCTTTATCCTGGGTAATCATGCCTGCCTCATACCATTTAACCAGAGCCGCGTATTTCATTTCTTCGACAAACTCTACAGGAGATTTTCTGAGCGCGGAAAACGCGGATTCAGGCAAAGCAAGTGGATATGTTTTGGTACTCATCGTTTTACCTTTTGTTGACTTAATCTATTTGCCAACAAGCAAACTCTATTCTAGCATAGCTTCTTGCTTTTAAAGCATATAGGTATCAATATCAATGAAGGCACCAATGTCCCCTAAAAATTGTACCGTTTCAACATCAAAGCCTATAGCTGGAGTTGGTTGTTCTTCGTCCATCGAAAAGCTTAAAACCACTTCAAATCTTGGTGAAATATTAAATTGCTCTTTTGCCTGAAGAATAAGTGCTTTCTTTGGTTTTAGCCTGGCAATAATTTTTGAAGACAGTTCAAAGACGTCAATATAGTTCTCCACGATGTTTTCTGTTGACAGTTGCCATGAATTTGATCGAGGTGTTTTCCCAGAGATTTTTGAGCCTTTGCGACAGATTGATGTTGGTTGAAGCCCAAGAAATTTAGTTACTTCATCTGGATCAAAATCATCTCCATCCAAGGCGAAATATACTCTTCCTTCACTCATGTTCAGTACCCATAGCCCACTAATGACAAGATTGTGTACCAGCCCATAATCTAGTCATATAGCTATTTGCTGCCAACTTGTGAAATGCTTGGCAAGACGGCTTTAGTCTGCATTGCTGGCGACCTCACGAACGGCCGTTACCTTCGCCCCCGTCCAACGACCCTCCCCATACGCCCCCCAGGCAATCAACCGCGTCGGCGTGATTTCAATCACCGTGTTGTAATTCGCCTCATCCGGGTCGCTAATGTCCCATTTGTACTTTTGCAGCAGCAGCGGCCGCAGTGCCGCCCGTTTTTCCGGCGCAAGCCGCGCCATCCCTTCGATGATCACCACGTCTTTCGGGTCGGGGTGGGTGATGACGACGCTGGGGTTGAGGGTGATGTTGTGGGTTTTAACGGCCGTTCCCTTCGTCACCACATACGCCCGCCCCTCATGCCACACATGCCAAATCGGACTGCTGTGCGAACGGCCGTTTGGCCGCACCGTACTCATCCAGCAACATTCCGCATCCGCAAACCGCTGTACCAAACTCATTAACGTACTACTGTTGCTCATTGTAAACTCCTGAAGAGGAGGAGATTGAGAGACTGAGAGACTATAGTCTCTCAATCTCTCAATCTCTAATCCCCAATTACCAGTTACCCCAAATGCGGATTCTTCCCCACCACATCCGCATAAAACGCCTGAATCTGCACCATGTCCTCCTCCAAATCCCCCGAAGCCCAGATTTTGGGGCCGATCTTGATGCGCTTACCGCCAAAATCCAGCCCAATCGGCACAATCGGCACGTTGGCACCCTGGGCAATATAATAAAATCCATGTTTCCACTTCGTCACCTTACTGCGCGTCCCCTCTGGCGCAATCCCCAGCAAAAAGCGGTCGTGTTGGGTAAACTGGTTAATCGCTTGCGACACATACCCCTGCGCCGCCCGCCGATCAGTTGGCACAATCCCCATCCAATACAGCAGCCGCCGAAACGGCCAGACAAAAATGGTGTGCTTCCCCAAAATCGAGAGCTTAATGTCAAAGGCAAAAACAGTGATCATGGCGATGATAAAATCCCAGTTAGAAGTGTGGGGCGCACCAATCACCACTGCCTGTGACACATCATCGGGCAGATTGCCATCCACCTGCCACCCCCACAGGCCAAAAAGAAAGGCGGCTATTTTTTGTAAGAAGGGATTGCCCCGGTTGGGTAAGTTAGCCGGGAGCGTGGGAAAAGAAAAGCGGGTGCGTTGCGTTACATTGGAAGTTGTCATGGTTGTGTGTCAGGTAAGGCGTATTGCTAGTGGATTAACAATTTATTTGGGTAGAAAACAATGTCATTTCGACGAGTCTTCGAGGAGAAATCTCGCTCACCTGACCGTCGTTAACGGGATTTCTCGGAGGACCTCGAAATGACATGTTTCCCCACCTGTTTTGTGGACATGTAACACGCCTTACGTTTTAAGATTTCAATTCCAGCCAGTTGGAGCCGGTGTTTGCTTCCACCTTCAGCGGCACATCCAGCTTGAAGGCGTTGGACATGGTGTTGACGACGAGCGTTTGTACGTCGGCCAACTCTTCTCCCGGCACCTCCAGCAGCAGTTCGTCGTGAACTTGCAGCAGCAGCCGGGCGCGAAAATCGGCCGTTAGCGTTTTGTGCAGTTCCAGCATTGCCAGCTTGATAATGTCGGCAGCCGTTCCCTGAATCGGGTGGTTCACTGCTTCGCGCTCGGCACGCATGATCAACTGCCGGTTGCTGCTACCCTTGAGAACTGGGAAATAGCGGCGCCGCCCCAGCAGTGTTTCCACATATCCTTGCTCCCGTGCCTTCGCTTTTGTCTCATCCAGATACCGCTGAATGCCGGGAAACCGCTCAAAATATTCCTTGATATAGTTCTCCGATTCCGCCAGCGTCAATTCCGAATCACGGGCAAGGCGAAACGCGCCCATGCCATAGATGAGGCCAAAGTTGACCGCCTTGGCAAAGCGACGCTGGTTAAAGGTCACTTCTTCAACGGGAATGGAATAAACGGCCGCCGCCGTCGTCCGGTGAATGTCCTGGTCATGGTGAAACGCATCCAGCAAAGCCTCATCCTGGCTAATATGGGCCAAAATCCGCAGTTCCACCTGCGAATAATCTGCCGCCAAAAATTGCCAGCCCGGCGACGTAATAAAGCCGCGCCGAATTTGCTGCCCCGCCGCACTACGAACGGGAATATTTTGCAAGTTGGGGTCGCTGCTGGCTAAACGGCCGGTAATGGCCCCCGTCTGGTTAAAGCTGGTGTGAATCCGCCCCGTCCTGGGGTTCACCATTTTTGGTAGCGCATCCACATACGTTCCCTTCAGCTTGCCCAGTTCACGGTACTCTTGCAGGGCGCTGATGATGCCCGTTTTGTCAAGCTCTTTCAAATCTTCCAGCACGTTGGCGGCGGTGGAGTAGTGGCCGCTGCTGGTTTTCTTCAAACCGGCCGTTGGCAGCCCCAGCTTGCCAAATAAAATGTCGCTCATCTGCTGCGTTGAGTTGATGTTAAATGGCTCTTCTGCAATTGCATAAATTTTTGTTTCCAGCGCTTGCAAGTCCGCCGCCATTTTCTGCGACATTTCTTGGAAAAACGGCACGTCAATTGCCACTCCCGCCTTTTCCATGTCGGCCAACACGTGGATGAGCGCCATTTCCACGTCTACCAACTGCTCCAGCCCTTTTTCCTTTAATTCGGCTCGCAATGGCTGCACCAGCCGCAGCGTCATATCGGCATCGGCTGCGCCATAGGCAACGGCTTCGTCAATGGGAACTTCGGCAAACGTTTTTTGTGTTTTTCCTTTGCCAATCAGCACCTCTATGTTGGTCATTTGCAGCCCCAGCCGGTGGGCGGCCAAATCTTTTAGCCCTTTGAACTTGGTGCCGGGGTCGGTGAGCCATTCGGCAATCATGGTGTCAAAGCTGATGGGAGCCACCTCAATGCCGTATCGCTCCAAAATCATGTAGTCGTACTTGGCGTTGTGGGCCACTTTGGGGATGGCGGGGTTGGTGAGCGCCGGCCGAATCGCATCTAGCACAACCTTTAACGGCAGTTGATTGGGAGCCAGCGTGGCCTCGGTGGCAAAGAGCGACATCTGCCCGCTGGTGGCCTGGGCTTCGCCTGCCAAATGGCCGACGGGGATGTAGTAGCTTTTGGGCGGCTGTACCGCCAGACAAACCCCCACCAGTTCAGCCGTGAGCTTGTCGAGGCCGGTGGTTTCCACGTCAAAGCTAATCACTTTGGCCTTGTTGAGCGTCTTGACAAGCTCATCAAGCTGCTTTTGGCTGTTGACGAGGATGGCTTCGGTGGGGGGCAGGTCGCTGTCGCCCGTCAGGTCGGCGGGTTTTTCTTCCAGGCTGTCGGCCAGCATTTTGGTCAGGGTGCGGAATTCGAGGTCGTGGAAGAGGGCAAAAACGGGCTGTGGGTCAAAGTCGTGGGCAACGCAGGCATCGAGATTGAGGGTGATGGGGGCATCGGTGATGATTTTGGCGAGCTTGTAGCTAAGGTAGGCGTTGTCCTTGCCTTCGGCCAGCTTTTTGCCGGTGGCACCTTTGATACTGTCCACGTGGGCGTAGATGCCGTCAAGCGTTTCGTAGTCGCTGATGAGTTTGGTGGCGGTTTTGGCACCGATGCCTTTGACGCCGGGGATGTTGTCGCTGGTGTCGCCGACGAGGGCTTTCCAATCTACCACCTGGTCGGGGCGGACACCGAAGTAGTTAAAAACGGCCGTTTTATCAAACACCTCCGACGGCTGGCTGCCCCGCGTGGGTAACTCGACCACCGTGTTGTCGTCCACCAGTTGCAGCAGGTCGCGGTCGCCGGTGATGATGTGGGCGGGAACCTTCTGGTCTCTGGCCTGCGCCGCAATCGTCCCCAGCACATCGTCCGCCTCATACCCTTCCAGCTCCATGATGGGGATGTTGAGTGCCTGCACCACTTCCTTGATGCGGTCAATTTGCAGCCGCAGCTCATCGGGCATTTTTTCCCGCGTCCCTTTGTACTCGGCAAAAATTTCGTCACGGAAGGTGGCACCCACGTCAAAGCTGACCGCCAGATATTGCGGCGGGGTTTTCGCCAAAATGAGTTCCAGCAAGGTGCGAATAAAGCCGTAGGTAGCGTTGGTTGGCTCCCCGGCTTTGGTGGTGAAGGCCTGCAAGGGCAGGGCAAAAAACATGCGGTAGGCCAGCGCGTGGCCGTCAATCAAAACCAGTTTGTGGTCTGGCATAATACTTTCCTTGGATGGGGAGATTGGGGATTGGAGGCTGGAGATTAGGAGATTGGAGATTAGGAGACTGGGAGACTAGGAGATTAGGAGATTATAGTCTCTCAATCTCTCAGTCTCTCAATCTCTCAATCTCTCAATCTCTCAATCTCTCAGTCTCTCAATCTCCCACTCTCTTCCGTTATAATAGCTCCCTTTTTTCCAACAGGAGCCGTAGTTCATTGTCGCTTAATGGTTTGGCCGATTCGGCGGCGTAGAAGCCGGTTGCCCAGAGTGGCTCATCGAGATGGTACTCTTTTTGGATGATTGCTTCAGAGCCGTTTTTGAGTAGATAGGCAACCCAGTCGCTGCCGCGTGTGGCGGGGCAGTTGATGTGGAGGTGGATGAGTTCGGGGGCGGCGGTGACGTAGGTGAGGACGCAGGCGTTTTCGTGTGCCAGCCGTTGCAGGGCGCGGCGCAGCGGAATTTGCAGGTCGGGGCGCAGTGGTTTTTGCGGCTGCCAGGCGATGTTGTAGCTGATGCGCTTCTCGCGCTGGCCGGGTTGGCTGGGGCTAAACTGGATGGTGTCCAGGGTTTCCGGCTGCCGGCCGTCGAGAAGCTGCTGAATAACGGCCGTTAATGCCTCCCCTCTCATCCGCAATTCCCGCAGCGACGCTTCCGGCATGGCTACCAGCGTCAACAGATAGCCATCGCTCAGGGCGCGGGCATAAAGCTGGACATTGCCGTTGGGGGTGGGGTGGAATTGCAGGCGGGCGGAATAACGGCCGTTCCAGTCGGCACCAATCTGACTGATAAAGAGCTTTTGTAGCGCCGGCTTATGCCGCCCGTGGCTGGCAATCACCGTTTCCCCCTGGGACAGGATGATGGTTTGCACCAGTTCACCCAGCTCCACCCGGTCAAACAGGTGCTGGATGTCGGCCGGCCGGATGGGCTGCTTGCTGCTGGTGGTGGGCAAGGGGGGAGGCGTGGGGCTGGCTGCCGGGGGCTTGGCTGGGTCGGCAGCGCGGACTGGCACAAAAGCGGGAGTCTGGGCAAGCAGTTGCGGCAGATAGGATTTGAGGTTTTTGTGCGTCAGCATACCCTGGATCTGGCTGGTGATGGCGGGAGAAACGGCCGTTTCTTCCCCCAGCGTCAGAATAATCGGCACCCCCGGCTGCAACGCCCGCAGCGCCCGCACCAGCGTGGCCGTGTCCTCGCCAACCGGCATAAAAACCAGCGACTGCTGCCGCTGGCTAAGAATCAGACACCCTTCGGGAAGGGTAGGAACCGTGGAAATGGTCGTTGGCCCAATCTTCTTCAGTTCCTGCGCCAACGCCTGGGCAAATCCGTTATCTGGCTCAATAATTAAAATCGTCTGCATGGGTTATGGCTAACTTATCCTTTGGTTCCGCCACAGGCAAACCAAACTGCCTCTCAAGAGGATTCTACTTAGACCATCCGTTCGGAGCAACTATTTCCTTGTGGGGAGTGGGGAGTAGGGCGTACACCCCACTCCCCACTCCCTACTCCCTACGCCTTTCCCGTCAACCGCTGCAAATAAAGCTGGGAAGCCACGCCCACTACCGCCAGCAACCCGTTGAAGGTGAAGGCCAGCCCCCAGGCAACGGCAGTTTCTCCTGCCCCGTCCAAAATGCCCCCCGCCAGCACCGGCACAATCGCCCCAATGGTAAAACCCAGAAACGACTGCACCGCCTGGGTGGAGCCAACCTTGCCGGGAGGAGCAAGTTCGGTAACGGCCGTTGAGTAAATGGCCGAATCGGCAGCCGTCACAAAGCCGTAGAAGAAGCCGAGACCGATGAGCCAGGGGGTGGGAACGGCCGTTAACCACCCCACCACAAACGAACACAACCCACTCAGGGCAAAAACCAACGCCGCGCCCCGTCCCCGCCCCAAATAATCGGACAAATAGCCGCCGCTCAACACGCCAACGATCCCCATCATAAACATAAAGCCGGAATAGGTGGCGGCGGTGGCGGTGGCTTCGAGCGGAGAACGGCCGTTGTTCACCAGCGCCACCCCCAGCAGCAGCGGAAACCACAGCCGCGCCAAATACAGCTCCGCCGTATGCAGCGCATACCCCAAAATCACTAGCATCACCGGTCTGTCGCGCAGCACCCCCAAATCCAACCTCCCCTTCTTCCCCAACTGATCACTGTTTACCAATAACTGTTCACTGTTGTCACGCGCCAGCCACAGCAGCCACACCGCCAGCCCCACCCCCAGCAGCCCCACCAGCGACGTGGTCAGATAGGCCGACCGCCACCCCCCGGCGCGTTCCAGCATCAGCCCGGTGAATGAATAGGACAAGGTGGTTCCGGCATACCCGGCAGCGACAAACAAACCAACGGCCGTTCCCCGCTTTCCCAGCCGAAACCGCTCCGACACCATCTGCACCCCCGGAATATACGCCGCCACCTGCCCCATCCCCATCAAAAAGCGCAGCGCACCTCCCACCACAAACCCCCGCGCCAGCAGCGGAAACAGCAAGTGGGCCACCGATACCACCACCGCCCCCGCCAGCAAAATCTTCTCCGGTGTCACCCTGTCCGTCAGCGGCAGCAGCACCAGCGACGACAGCGCATAGCCAACCAGAAACAGCGAAAACAACACCGCCGCCTCCGTGTTTGTCAGAGCCCACTCCTCCTGAATAATTGGAACCGACACCGCATAGCTCGAAAACGGCAGCGAAATCAGCAGCAGCACCAGACTAACCCCCACCAGCCACACCAAATCCCCCCGCGCCATCCCCGCTCGTTTGTCCACCACCTGTTCCATCACATCACCTCACATGAAAAGTTCAACTTCTTCAAGAAGTTGAACTTTTTACCCTAATGCTATCCCGCTTTGCCCAAACAACCAACGCAGGTAATCAGTAAGCAGTGACCTGCCGATTACTGATTACCGATTACTGTTTACCCTTCCCGCAGGTGCGTTATAATCACCTTTAGCATTAACGATAAACGGAGGCAAGTCCACTTAAATGAATAAGCAATATGTACCGGAACGGGCGATGTTTATCTACGCCCATCCAGACGACATCGAATTTGGCTGTGCCGGAACGGCCGCAAAATGGGCCAAATATGGCTGCGAAGTCACCTATATTTTGCTCACCAGCGGCAACGTTGGTACCCACGATCCCGAAATGACCCGCGAACGACTGGCAGAAATTCGTGAAGCCGAGCAAACAGCCGCTGCCAACATCGCTGGCGTCAAAAACATGATCTTCCTGCGCTATAACGACGGGATGCTTGTGCCAGATCTGGAACTGCGAAAGCGGCTCGTCAAGCTCATCCGCATTTACAAACCCAACGTCGTGGTCTGCGGCGACCCCAACGTCGTTTTTCGGGGCGACCGCATCAACCACCCCGACCACCGCGCTGCGGGCAAGGCTGCCATTGATGCCGTGTTCCCCTCGTCCGAAATGCGGCTGCTGCACCAGGAGTTTGAGGAAGAGGGGATTTTCCCGCACAAGGTCAACTATGTGTATGTGACCACGCACGAGAACCCCAACTACTACGAAGATATCAGCGAAACCATTGAAACCAAAATCGAAGCCCTGCGCCAGCACGCCCCCAGCCAGTTTTCCCCCGATTGGGACCCTGGTGACCGGGTGAAGGAGTGGGCGGCAGAAATTGGTAAGGAAGTGGGCTTCAAATATGCCGAACGGTTCCGCCGTATGGTGTTGGAAGCGGTGCAACCGAAGGATGAGGAAGAGGGTAATCAGTAACCAGTAACCAGTAATCAGTCACACTGATTACCGATTACCGATTACCGATTACTGTTTACCGATATGAGTAACAGTTATATTCCCGAACGGGCGATGTTTATTTACGCCCATCCTGATGATATTGAGTTTGGCGTGGCGGGAACGGCCGCTTTGTGGGCCAAACACGGCTGCGAAATCACCTACGTCATCGTCACCGATGGCAACATCGGCTCGCATGACAAATCGCTGACCGGTGAACAATTGGCCGCCATTCGCCATGCCGAACAGCGTGCCGCCGCCGAGGTTGTGGGCGTGCAGCGCGTGCTGTTTTTGGGCTATCACGATGGGTTGACCGAGCCGTCGCTGGCGATGCGGAAGCATTTTGTGAAGCTGATTCGCCAGTACAAACCCAATGTGGTGGTTTCTGGCGACCCCCGCCCCCTGTTTTATGACGACAGCTATATCAACCACCCCGACCACCGCGCCGTTGCCACGGCCGTGGTTGATGCCGTCTTCCCCGCCAGCGAAATGCGGCTGCTGTATCAGGAATTTGAAGCGGAAGGCATTTTCGCCCACAAAATCAACTACCTCTATATCTCTTTTGGCTCCGAGGCCAACCTGTTTGTTGACATCAGCGACGTGATTGACCTGAAAATTGAGGCATTAAAAAAGCACGCCCCCAGCCAGTTCCCCGAATGGGATCCAACTGAGATGGTGAAGCAATGGTCGGGCGAAGCAGGCAAGCGGATTGGTGTCAAATATGCCGAGTCGTTCCGCCGGTTTGTGTTGCACGAGGTTGAATGATGGCCGCACCGTAGAGACGCAAAATCTTGCGTCTCTACGGCAATAACCATCTATTTATTATGGCCTTGCCACTACCACGTCCCCCATTTGCAGTGTAAAGGCGTCCAAACGGCCGTTAAATCCCGCCACCCCCCCCTGCCAAAACAGCGTGGGGTTCCATTCACACGCCGTGGTTTCCCCTGCCGCTTGCAAGCGGCAAACAAACACATCACGGTTGCTGGCAAAGAGATTGGGCAGTGCCACGTCATTCTTGGTAGACAGATAGAGTGACTGGCTAAATGGGTCTAGCCACGCTCCCCACACGTCAGTACCAGCCAGCCCCACGTCGGAGCCGTCAAAGTAGGGTTCAAAACGGCCGTTTGTCACCTCACCCAGCGATTCCGGTACAAACAGCAGCAAATCTTCATCCCTGCCGCGCACCCCGTCCACGCTGACATCGCCGGCGGTGCTGAGGAGTAAACGGCCGTTTGGCAGCAGTACCACCCCGTCCACATCCTCATCACTGCCCGACAGCCCCACGTCGGAGCCATCAAAATACCAGGCAAACGACCCGCTTGTGTTCTCGCCCAGCGTCAGCGGCATAAAGGCGATCAGGTCAGAATCATCCACCCGACCCAGCCCCGGCACCGTGGTCGCCCTGTCCAGACTGAGCAGCAGGTTGCCGCCGGGTAGCAGCGCCAGCCCATCCACATCCCCATTTAGCCCCACATCGGAGCCATCAAAAAAGAGCGACCACTGCCCCGTTGTTATATCAAACGCCAGCACATCTTCATCCGCATACGCCACGTCGCCAACCTGCCCGCCATCGCTGCTGCTTATCAGTAACCGCGTGCCGTGGGGATCGGCCGTGGGTTCGGCCGTTGCTGTTGGTTCAACCGTTGCCGTTGGCGGCACGGCTGTGGCGGTGGGCGTTGGCGTTTCACCCGTTGGCGTTTCGGTAATCGGTAGGTCGCCATCCGAGCTGCTGTATTCATAAATGCCCAGCGACGGGTGGGTGGAGCGTGGCTGTCCCCAAAAATCGGTGCTAATCATGGTCAGCGGCAGCCCCGCGCCGATGCTGCGGTCGCCCAGCCGCAGTTGGTAGCCGACGGCCGGCCCATTCAGCCGGGGGTCGGCAAAGCTGGGCAGGGCGGAGAAGCTGTTGGGTTCATCGGCCACGCCGGGAATGCGATCCGGCCAGTTGTTGTGGCTAATTGTCCAGCCGTCGGGGTTGCCCAGGTCAAACAGATGGCCGTTTTGCCCCATAAAGACAATATTGTTGTGTAGTCGGTTGTCACGCGGCTGGTCAAAACCACCCGCGATGTCGTCAAACCAGAGCGGCGCATCGTGCGTGCCTTGAATGACGTTGTAGGCCACAATGACGCCCTGATAGCTGTTGTCGCGGCTGCCGTTGCTGCTGGCTTGCCAAAAGCTAATCCCGCGCCCGGTGCCGGTAATCAAATTGTTGGCAATCAGCACCTCGCGTACCGCCGTGTCTGTGGGCGAAGAATATTTCTCGTTTGCCATGTGGATGCCGTGCGCCGGATACCCCTTGTCGCGCCGGTTGTAGGCGTCGGTGGTGGTGTAGATGTGGTTGCCCTGCACTACTACCCGCCGGGCGTTGTCCACATAGAGGTTGACACTGTAATTATCGTGTAGTTCGTTGCCCTCGATGATGACATCCTCGGCAAAAATGGCGATGATGCCCTCGCCCCAGTTGTCGTGAATGTGGTTGTTGCGAATGGTGATGCGGCGCGAGGGAGAGCCGTCGGCCATTTTGTAGGTGGAAAAGCCTGCTTTCCAGCCGCCCCCGGCGTTAAACGCCTCATTTTCGTTTTCCAGCGACGCTCGCCATACTTCATTATCTTCAAACACAAGGTCGCTGCCGCCGCCGCCCAGCCCTCGCTGCACGGTCTCATGCACCCGGTTGCCACGCACCGTCACGTGGTCGGATTCATAGACGCTTAGCCCCCGTGCTTTGGAGTTGCGAACTTCAAACCCTTCAAAGATGACGTAGCTGGATTGGCTGATCTTGATGATGCTTTCAGCATCGCCAATATTGGCTCCACCGCCGTCAAAAACGGCCGTTTCTCCCGGATACGGCTGGATGACAATTGGCTCACTGGCCGTACCCTGGGCGCGGATTTCTTCCTTGACCGCCTCATAGATGCCGCCGCGAACAAAAATGGTGGTGCCGGGAACGGCCGTTTCCGCCGCCCTGCTGAGTGAACGAAACGGCCGTTGTTCCGTGCCATCGCCGCCGCTGTCGCTGCCGTTGGTTGCCACATAAACGGCCGGCTCGCTGCCGCGAACCTCCCGCCCCCACCAACTGCCCCACAGCACCCCCACCGTGATCAACCCTATCCATGCGGCTCCCATGATCTTTTTTTTGCCAATACGCATGTTACCAATACCTTCTTTTGTTGTTTATCAGGATTTCGGGGTGGATGAAATCATCCGCGCCCGGTGTTTAGGGCAGTATGGGGAAAACGGCCGTTTTTCCCAATAGCCACCCTGTCCCAGAGTAGGAAACCGCTGCCATGACTCCAATACCGTTTTGCCACAAAATTCACGCCCCCTTTACGCAGGCAACAAAAAACCTCCGAGGTCTCAAAGACCTCGGAGGTTTTTGTTGGGAGGGCGTATGCAATACGCTCCTACTATCTGTTTACAGCACCGGCCGCCGCCGTTCAAACAGCAGCGTGGGCAGCACCGTGCCGATGGCAAGTGCCCCCAGCACCAGCCCCGTTTTCACCGCATTCAGCCCCGCCTCCAGCAAAAACGGGTCGCTGCCGCCCGCGCCCACAATCCCGGCAGCGTGCAGCACCCCCAGCATGGTGCCAAAGGCAAAGGTGCCGGGGATCATGGGGATGATGCCGGGGACGGTGAAGAGAATGCGGGGGGTGTGGAGCCGTTTTGCCAGCAGCAGACCGAGAAAACCAACGGCCGTTCCGCCCACAAACGACGCCACTTCCACCGTGCTCAAGCTGCCCCAGCCTAAACCGAGCAGCCCGTAGCGCACCCCATGCCCCACCGCCCCGCACAAAACCGCCCCCCACAGTGCCCGGCGCGGCACGTTAAACAGCACGCCAAACCCCAGTGCGGCCACGCCCGCCCACAGCGCGTCCTCGGCCAGGGTGGGCGGCGTGGCAAAGGTCGGCCACAGCGACTGGATGCCGGTGACGGCCAGGGCCAGCGACAGCCCTACGGCGATGCCCAGGGAAATCATGCCGCCGTGGACACCTCGCGCCAGCCCGGTGAGGTCGTGGGACGACAGCAGATCGTGGAAGGCGTTGACCAGCGGCACGCCGGGAACAAGCAGCAACACGCTGGCAACCAGGGCGATTTGCGGCTGGCTGCCCCATTGGAACACGGTTGCCAGGCTGGCAAGCAGCCCGGCAACAAAGGCGGTGATGACGACCTGGGGGACGAAGTTGAAGTTGCGCTGGCGCAGCCACAGCCGCACGGCCATGCCGCTGCTGGCGGCCAGCCAGGTGGCGGCAAAGCCGGGCCAGTCGCCACCAAAGAGCTTGCTAAAGGCGGCGCAGGCGAGGCCGACGAGCAGCACGAGCAGCCAGCGGGGATAGTTTAACGGCCGTTTATCCACCGCCTCCAGCCGCGCCCGCACCGCAAACCGGTCTAGCTCCCCCGCGCTGACCTGGTAGCTCAGATCGCTTATCGCCGCCACCACCGCCATGTCTACCCCGCCAAAGCGCACGACGCGCCGCGCCTTGGTGCGGAACTCCTCATGGCTGGTGGTGGTAATCACCACGGCATCGGGCGAAATCAGCACGTCGAGCCAGTCGCACCCCAGCCCCGTGCCAAGATGATGCACGGTTTCCTCGGTGCGCGAGGCGTTGGCCCCGTGCTGCAGCAGCAGTTGCCCCGTCCACAGGGCCAAATCTACAATGTCGCGCAGGGCTTCGGGGGAGAATTGTTGTTTAAGGGGTGTTTCGGTCATGGTGGGATGTAGCGTGTGGGGAGTGGGGAGCAGGGTGTGGGGTGAATGATGTGCTGCGCCCTACGCCCTACGCCCTACATCTGCTCTTGGTACTGCGCCATCATCCGCGCCAACGGCCGTAAACCGAGCCACCATTGATTTAACGGCCGTTCTACCCCCGGTTCCGTCAAAGCAGGGATGTCGGCCACGTTGGTCGCTGCCAGTTGCCCTCTTTGCAGCCCCACCACCAGTGCCGGTGCGTCCTCCACGCCATACGGCTGGTCAAAAAGCTGCATCGCTCGCGTTGCCAGCCGCGTTGCCTGAATCCGATCATAGGGGGATGGGTTGCCGCCCTGCTGCACATGCCCCAGAATCGCCTGGCGCACGTCAAACAAATCCCCACCCTCTCGTTCCAAAACGGCGCACATAAAGGGGGTGGTGTAAAACGGGTCAACCCGTTCGCTGCGAATTAGCAGCCCCAGCCGCTTGCCATGTTTGAACCCTTCGCGCAAATTGGTCACATCCAGTTCCAAATCGGCCAGTGACACCCCTTCCTCTGGCAAATAAACCCGCTCTGCGCCGGTGGCAATGCCGCTCATCAGCGCCAAGTAGCCGCAGTCGTGACCCATCACCTCCACCACAAAGCAGCGCTGGCTGGCAACGGCCGATTGTTTGATTTTGTCCACATCTTCCACAATGCTGTTCAAGGCCGTGTCGGCCCCAATGCTATACTCCGTTCCCGGCAAATTGTTGTTGATGGTGGCAGGCAGGCAGATGATGGGAATATTAAAGGCAGGATAGGTGTCCCGTTCTTTAAACAGCCAGTGCGCCCCATGATAGGCCGTCCAGCCGCCAATAAGCAGCAGCCCGTCAATCTTGTGTGCTGCCAACTGCGTCGCAATTTTAGGCAAATCCTGTGGTTTGGGGCAGTAGCGGTTGGTACCCAGTTCCGCACCGCCGCGACCCATCCAGTTGGTCACGCTCATCCACGCCATTTCGCTGATGTTGCCTTCGATGAGGCCGCGAAAGCCATTGTGTACCGCCAGCACCGTGTGGCCTTTGTCCAGCCCCAGCCGCACCGCCACGCGAACGGCCGTATTCATCCCCGGTGCCGGCCCCCCACTGTGCATAATCGCCAGCCGCAACTGCCGCTGTTCTGGCTGCTGTTCGCGGGGGTGGGCGCGGGTCAGCGTGCGGAAAGTACGGTACGTTTCGGCAAAGCTGCCGCCACGCAGTGCCATCGCTGCTTCATAATCCTGCGCCTTAATGAGATCCGCCACCTGATGGGTTTGTGCCACGCACGCCATCAGCGGGGCGCGGGTGATGGTATGGTCCTGAATGCCGATCAGCTGTGGTTCGCTGTCAACCGTCGCCGCCAAGATTTCTTTCACTGCCGCCTGCGCCACCATCGTACTCATGTACCGCTCAAAGGCACTGGGCGAGCCGCCGCGCTGTACATGCCCCAAAATGGTGACGCGGGTGTCTTCTTTAATACGCTCCTCAATCACTTTTTTGACATAACCGCTGGTAATGGCCTTCCCGTGCCGATCTTGTGCCCCTTCGGCAACGATGACGATGCTGTTGCGCCGCCCAATCAGCCGCCCGGCACGCAGGGTGTCGCACATTTTTTGCTCCCAGTCGTCAACTTCCGGCGGTGATTCGGGAATCAGCACCCAGTTGGCTCCGGCAGCGACGGCGCTCATCAGCGCCAGGTAGCCGCAGTGCCGCCCCATGACTTCGATGACAAAGGTGCGCTGGTGGCTGGCGGCGGTGGCGTTAATGGCGTCCACGGCTTCGATGATGCGGTGCAGGGCGGTGTCGGCACCGATAGTCATGTCGGTGCCAAACATATCGTTGTCAATGGAGCCGACCAGCCCGACCAGGTGCAGAACGGGGTGGGCGTTGGCCTGCACCCGGCTAATTTGACCCTGGGCAACCAGCTCGGCCAGCAGCCCCGGCCACTCCTGCCGGAAAATGTTGGCACCGGTCAAGCTGCCGTCGCCGCCGATGACGACGAGCCGGTCTATGTCGTGGGTGATGAGGTTGCGGGCGGCTTGCAAACGGCCGTTTCGCTCCCGAAACTCATCACACCGCGCCGAGCCAATATCCGTGCCGCCCTGCTGTAAAATGCCTCCCACCGATGACCATGTCATGGGTTTGATCAGCCCCTCTCCCGTCACCATGCCCTTGTACCCTTCGTAAATGGCAAAAACCCGTGCCCCCATGTTGAGAGCCGTGCGCACCACAGCCCGCACGGCCGGGTTCATCCCCGGCGAATCACCCCCGCTCGTTAGCACGCCAATGCTAATTGGTTGATTATCTGTTGACATTGTGTTCCTCCAATGGCAACGGACGGAAACTTTGTGCCGTCTGTCGTCTGTTGTCCTTCATCCATATGTTAAGCATACCCAACGCCGCCAAATCTTCAACTGACAAATGACATGATTGTTTGCTGGACGGGATGGGGAATTGTGGGTATTGTGGGGGAAATGCAGGGGAGCGGGGGGCAGGGGAGCAGGGGAGAATTCTCTTCTGCTCCCCCGCTACCCTGCTCCTCTGCCTACAAACAAGGAGAAATAACAATGGATTACAGTGTCTGTTCCTACAGTTTCCACCGCACCTTTGCGGCGGGGAAGATGGATATTTTTAGTTATATTGATTGGTGCAAGCAGGCGGGGTTCACCAAGCTGGATCCGTGGATGCGTCATCTGGAGGATGGCTTTGCCGACGATGCCTTTATTGCGCGGGTGCGGGCGGCGGGTGACGCGGCCGGGCTGCCGTTTGGCTGTATTGCGGTGGATGGGGCGCATATTTATGAAAAAACGGCCGTTTCCCGTGCCACCAACCGCCAAAAAGCATACCGCTGGCTTGACATCGCCGCCGCGTTGGGGGCCACCCAGGTGCGGATCGATGCTGGTGGTCGTGGGGAAAGCTGGGAGGAGATCGCCGACATCGTGATTGAAGGCTACAACGACATCATTGCCTACGGCCGGCCGCACGGCATCGAAATCGTCATCGAAAACCATTGGGGTCCCACCCAAGACCCCAACACGATGTACAAGCTGCTCGATGCCGTGGATGGCCTGGGGCTGCTGTTTGACTCGTTCAATTGGCCGGCCGGAACCCACGAACAGGCGTGGCCGCAATATGCCCCCTACGCCAGCCTGACCCACATCAAAACCTTCTCCTTTGACGAAGACGGCAACGAATCCACCTGGGACATCCCCAAGGTGATCCGCATCTTGCGCGAGGCAGGCTACGATGGCTGCTGGGGTATTGAGGGGGAATCACCTGACTGGGATGAAATTGAGATTGTAACCCGCACGCTGGCGTTGATTAAGCGGGAGTTGGGGACGGCATAATATAATGGGGCGCAGATTTGCCTGATTTGCCTGATTGATCTTTTTATCAGGAAAATCAGGTCAATCTGCGTCCTATTCTCTTAAGAAGGCATGATGAGCGACAAAATACGAATTGGGGTGATTGGCACGGGGCAGATTGGGAAGCACCATCTAGACAACTATAGCAAGGTTGCGGGGGCGGAGCTGGTGGCGGTGGCCGACATTAACGGGGCGGAGGCGGCGCGGGTGGCGGCGCAGCATGGCGTTCCCCACGTCTACACCGATTTTCGCCAGCTTTTGGCGCGGGATGATATTGACGCGGTGGATGTGTGCCTGCACAACAACCTCCACATGCCGGTGACGGTGGCGGCGTTGGAGGCAGGCAAGCATGTTTACTGTGAAAAGCCGATGGCCGGAGCCTACCGCGATGCGCTGACGATGTGGGAGACGGCGCAGGCGACGGGGAAGATGCTTTCGATCCAGTTGGTGACGTTGTTTCACAACAATATGAAGGCGGCGCGAGCGTTGATTGACGCGGGGCAGCTTGGCCGCATTTACCACGCCCGCTCCACGGGGCACCGGCGGCGCGGACGGCCGTTTGTGGATGGTTACGGCAGCGCGACCTTTGTGCAAAAGGAGCAAGCGTCGGGTGGGGCGCTGTATGACATGGGGGTGTACCACATTGCGACGATGCTCTACCTGCTGGATAACCCGGAGGTGGTGCGGATTTCGGGGCAGGTGTATCAGGAAACGGCCGTTGATCCCGACCGTTTTGCCCGCAGTGGCTACAACGTCGAAGAGCTGGGGCTGGGCTTTGTCCGCTTTGCCGGTGGGCTGACGATGGACATCATTGAGGCGTGGGCGGTGCATATGAACCCGTTTGAAGGGAGCAGCTTGTTTGGCAGCGAGGGGGGCATTCGGCTGGAGCCGTTTGGCTTTTACCGCAGCCTGGGCGACCTTGACCTCAATACGACGGTTGATCTGGGCGGCTATGATTGGCGGCTCCACACGGTGCGGGAGGTGGGGGATGCCTATGATGAGCCACAAGCTCACTGGATTGCTGCCTTGCAAGGGCGGGTGCCGCTGCTGCCCACGGCGGAACTGGCGCTCAACACGATGCTTATTTCGGAAGGCATCTACCTGTCAGCGCAGCTGGGGCGGGAGGTGACGGCGGCGGAGGTGCTGGAGAGGTCGGTTTCGACGGCGATTAAGCTGTAGTGGTGTGTGTAGGGCAAGTTTGCAAACTTGCCCTACGGCACCGGGGTGGCGGTGGGGGGGATGGGGGTGTTGGTGGGGGGAACGGCCGTTTCTGTGGGCGTTGGTGGCACTGGGGTAGCCGTGGGGGGAACCGGCGTGGCGGTGTTGGTTGCTGTGGGTGGCAGCGGCGTGGCCGTATGCGTTGGTGTGGGCGGGATGGGGGTGGCGGTGTTGGTGGGCGTGGGCGGAACGGCCGTTCCTGTAGCCGTAGCCGTAGCCGTTGGGGATGAAGTCGCCGTGACCGTACCCGTCGCCGTTGGGAATGGCGTCGCTGTCGCACTGGGGAATGGCGTCACCGTGGCCGTACCCGTTGCCGTCGCTTCGCTGGTGGCCGTGGGTGGCACATTGGTGGCGGCCGGCTGTGGCGTGGCCGATGGGGCAGGCTTGAGCGTGGCGGTGGCCGTAGCAACAACAGCGGTAGCGGTGGGTGGCACCGCCAGCGGCGGCAGGTAAATTTGTTTACCGGCCACCAAATAGCTGCTGCTGAGGCAGTTGGCGTTCATCACTGCAAAGACCGTTGTGCCTCGGCTGGCGGCCAGGGAGAACATGGTGTCGCCCGCTTGCACGGTGTAGCGCACCCACCAGGCGGGCGGGCCGCAGGGAATGCGTTGCGGCGGCGTGGTTGGCAAATAAAGGGTGGTACCGCTATAGAGCGGCATATTTTCATCCAGACAGTTGGCCTGGCGCACCTCGTTGACGGTGGCTCCGGCGTTGAGTGCCAGGGCAAAAAGGGTGTCGCCGGGGCGCACCGCATACGCCACCCATCCGGCCGGAATCTGGCCGCAGGTGGGGAGCATGGCAACGGCCGTTGGCGTTTGCGGCACCGAGCCGTCGGGCGTTGCGGTGGGGCTGGCGGGGGGCGGGGTGGCCGTTTCCGTGGGCAGGGCAATGGTGGGGAAGGGGGTGGCGGTGGGGGTGTCGCCCAGGCTACCGATGATGGGCAGCAGGGTGACGGGGAAAAATGACTCCTGCGGCAGCCCGTCGTGGACAAACAGGGTGTCTAGCTGCGCCATAAACAGCCCCATCAGCACCGTCAGAATGACGCTGCCGGTGAGAATGAGGTTGGTCGGCCATTTGCCGTGACTCTTTTCCGTGACAACTGGGTCGTTTTTCATGCGCTGCCGTTTAGATGCCCGTTGGCTAAAAGGGGAAAGAGAACCGAGAAGGTGCTGCCGACGCCGGGTTCGGTGTCTACCCAAATGCGCCCGCCGTTGTTTTCAATAAGCGATTGGGTAACGGCAAGCCCCGCGCCGGTGTCGCCCAAACCGCTGATGAGTGGTTCGTTGCTGTGCTGCTGTGGCGCAAAGGCGCGGGATAGATCGTTTACGGGGATGCCGCCGCCGCTGTCGCTGACTTCCAGATGGATAAATTCGAGCTTTTCCTGGTGGCCGTTGCTGCCGGGGGTGTAGATGGCGTTGGCTTCGGCGCGGATGCCAATACGGCCGTTTTTGCCCGATGAGCGACAGGCGTTGTCGAGCAGGTTGGCGACGATTTGATGCAGGGCGTGGGGGCTGATGGGTAGCTGGGGCAGGCTGTCGTCTACATGCAGGTCGAGCCGAACCTGGCTGTCGCGGATTTGGGTGATGAGGCTGGAAACGGCCGTTTCAACGGCCGTTCGCACATCTGCTTGCTCCACCTGCGGCAGCGGTGCCGGTTCCGTCACCATCATCAGTTGGATAATCTGATCCAGCAGCGTGCCGATCCGTTCGCTATTTGCCCGCACCCGCTGCAAAAATTCCCGCTGCTGGGTGCTGACATTGCCCACCGCTTCATTCAGCATCAAATCGGTATAGCCAGCAATCGAGGTGATGGGGGTACGCAGTTCCTCGGCCAGCAGCATCACCACTTCGTCCACTGGGCCGCGCTCACGCCGCGCCAGCTTGCCTTCCAGCGACTGAATCAGCGACTGCGCTTCCTCTAGCTGCGCCGAGTAGCGGGTAATCGTCACCATCACCCATTCCGGGCTAAGCCCACCGTCGCTGGCAGCGGCAACGGCCAATGTTTCCTCCGCCTGCTCCAGCGATTGGCGCAGCGTGGTTATTTCGGTTTCCAACGCCTGGATTTTGTCGTTGCGGTCTTCGCGCTCCATCTCTTCCAGCGTGGCTGCCAGGCTGTATGCCTGCTGGCGCGTTTGCGCGGCCTTGGCTTCGCTTTGCAGCAATTGGCTGCGCAACCTGTCTAGCTCTGCCCGCAGCTTGTCCCGTTCGCTGGTCAAGGTGTTTAACTGCTGCTGCTGGGCAACCGTAGGCAGCGGCGTTTCACCCCGCTGGGCGGCGGCAAACGCCTGGCTGTGCGCCAATACCTGTCCTAAATAGCTGCCAATGGTGGCAATCAGGGTGCGTTCCTGGTTTGACCATTCTGCCTCGTTTTTGTCCTTGGCCAGCAGCAGCAGCCCAATGCGCTTTTTGCCAGCCAGCAGCGGCTGCACCAGCATGGCACCAAAGGGGCCAGATTGTAATTCGTCGTAGAGGTCGTACAGTTGGCGAGCGCCCAGCCCGTTGGGCAGCAGCTCTACGCCGCGCTCTTGCTCAAAGGCCAGGCGGAAGGAAGGCCAGTCAACGAGGTCGAGCCGCCAGTTGTGGGGGGTGGCATTCTCGGCAAGGTAGCTGCTGACGAGGAGGGTTTGCTCGCTGCCTTCTTCCAGCACGCCCACGCCGACAAAAACGACGTTGACCATTTGCCGCACCAGCCGGATGGCGTAGGGGAGGATGTCGTCTTGCTGTAGGGAGTGGATGACCTGGGTGAAGAGGGTGAGGGCGGGGATGAGGCCGTGGGTGGGTGCCCAGTTGCCCTGGCGGCTGCGGGTGCTGAGGCCGTATTGGTAGGTGAGGACGGCCCAGAGGGGGAAGGCGATCAGATGGCCGAGACGAATCCAGTAGGCGATGTTGGTTTGGGTGGGGATGATCTCGGGGAAGTTCCAGAAGTGAACGAGGGAGGCGACGAGCATGATGGCGAGGATGACGACGTGGAGGGAGTTGCGCAGCTCGGCGCTGGTCATGAGCAGGATGATGCCGACGCTGAGAATGATGATTTGGACGATGCCCCAGACGGAGGCCTGGGCGGAGGCGTTGTAGACGGTGTTGAGTGCGGCCTGGGTGGGCCAGTCCTGGGCGAAGAAGAGGTAGATGGTGCCGATGAGGATGGTAGTGAAGATGAGGAGCAGGGTGTTGAGCTTGGGATATTTGGTGTAGGGTGGCAGGAGTGCCCAGACGAGGAAAACGGCCGTTATGGCATGAACGGCCTGCTCTAGCGGTGGCAAAATGGCGGTGGCGCGGTCGGGGTCGCTGCTGACCACCAGGCTGACGAGCATGAGAACCAGCCGGGCAAGGAAGATGACGGCGGCAGAAACGGCCGTTTGTCCCGCCTGCTTGTTGGCACGATTATGCCGCCACTGACCCAGCGATAAAGCAAAAATCGCCTGTAGGGCAAAAAGCGTAACCAGATGAAAGACAACCGTGCCGGGTGGTTCAGTGAGGAGCTGAATGATTTGTTGTAATAAAGCCATACTTCATGGTGGGCATCGCTTGACCCACGCTTTTTTCAATATCGCACACTACCTGATAAATACAACCATGCGTTCTTGCATAGAATACCAAAAGAGTACCATAGCCGCAGTAAAAAGGTGGTTAATGTATGCTCATGATTTGAAAACTGGATTTTTATTAAAAGTCCGTGGAGCCTAGATCACAAACCCGCCTAGCTTGGTTTCTAAATATTCCATAATTCCCTCACGCGCCCCTTCACGACCCAGCCCACTTTCCTTCATACCGCCAAAGGGGGCGGCGGCACTGGTGGGGTTAATGTCGTTGATGCCGATGATGCCAAAGTGCAGCCCCTCAAAGGTGCGGATTGCTTTGGATAGGTTTTGGGTATAGATGTAGGCTGCCAGCCCATAATGGGTGTCATTTGCCATGCTGATGATGTCGTCATCATCGTCAAAGGGGATGATGGCAGCCACGGGGCCAAAGGTTTCTTCGCGGTAGATGAGCATGTTGGGGGTGACATTGCCAAGCAGGGTGGGGGCGTAGAAGTAGCCGTTGGCAAGGCCGTTGCTCAGTAGCCGGTGGCCGCCGTTGTGGAGCGTGGCTCCCAGGCGTAGGGCATCTTGCACCTGGTTGTCTACTTTGTCCAGTGCCGCCTGGTTGACGAGCGGGCCGATGTTGGTGCCGGGTGTTAACCCGTTGCCTACCGTCAATTTGGCAACTCGCTGGCTAAAGGTTTCGGTAAACGGCCGTAAAATCCCCCGATGGACATAAATGCGGTTAGGACAGATACACGCTTGCCCCGTGTTGAGAAATTTGACCAGCGAAGCCCCTTTGGCTGCATGAACGGGGTCAGCATCTTCATAGACGATGAAGGGAGCATGCCCACCGAGTTCAAGAGAAACACGCTTGAGCTGGGCGGCGGCATCCTGGGCCAGCTTTTTGCCAACGGCCGTTGATCCCGTGAACGTCAGCTTTTTCACCAGTGGGTTGGTGCAAAACTCTGTGCCGATGGGGCGTGGGTCAGCCGCCGTGACCAGATTGACCACGCCGGCCGGAACGCCAGCTTCGGCCAATATTTCAAAAATAGCAATGGCGCACAGGGGGGTAGATTCGGCCGGCTTGAGGACAACGGTGCAGCCGGCCGCCAGGGCAGGCGCAACCTTTCGCGTAATCATCGAGACGGGGTAATTCCACGGCGTAATTGCTGCCACCACACCAACAGGCTGATGCTGCACCAAAAACCGCTGTTCAGGTCGCGCCGAGGGAATCGTTTCGCCATAAATCCGCTTGGCTTCTTCAGCAAACCACAGCAGAAAATCAGCCCCATACTGTACCTCGTTCAGTGCTGTTTTGAGCGGTTTGCCTTGTTCACGGGTCATCAATTCAGCCAATGCCTGCTTGCGCTCAACCATCAGTTGGTAGGCGCGGTAAAGGATGGCCGAGCGATAGTAGGCGGTGGTTGCTGACCACGTTCTAAAAGCGGCGTGAGCCGCCTGAATCGCAGCGCGAGCCTCAGCCGTGCCGCCAGCGGCGACTTGCCCAAGTTCTTCGCCTGTAGCTGGGTTAAAGACGGGGAAGGTTGCTGTAAGTTGTTGCCATTCGCCGTTAATAAACATGTGTCTTGTCTCCGTGAGTGTTTTGTACCTTGTTTATGCAGTCGTGCCAATATGTTTGGGGCAAATTATTGATAGTAAGAATGGATGTAAGATTCTCTTGGTATCTTAATGCGTAGACAGACACCCTCCTTATTACATCCTCTTACATAAGGCACCACGCTAACGGGAACCTCCACCTGTTGTGGTGCCTTCCTCCTTCTTTTTTATGAGGCATTTTATGGCGGCTCATCCTTGAGCCGCCGCCTCTCCTCTCCACTTTGGAATGCAAACAAATTAAGGGTCTTCATCAAATAGTATGTGTCTAAGCAGTAGCACTATTCTGTTGCGGAGCAAGTAACAAGTCACCCTTGCTAACAGCCACTTGCTAATTGTAACTTGCCACTTGTATTTGTTGTCAAGCACGCGCTTCAGTGATGATCTCAGATCAAGTTTCTTTTTCTTCTTCCAGCCCAATTGCCATCAGGTAGCCGCGAGCGCGTTCGGTGAGGGGGTAGCGGTTGACGAGTTTCCAAAAGCGGGGGCTGTGATTAGCTTCTTGCAAATGAGCCAGTTCGTGCACAATCACGTAGTCGCGTACCCAGGCGGGCATGGCGGCCAGCCGGTCGCTGAGGCGGATGGTGCCGTGGGCGGGGGTGCAACTGCCGTACCGTTTGTTTTGGTTTTCCACGTAGCGGATGGATTGCCAGCGCAAACGGCCGTTAAAATAAATCTTGTTTAACTCCTGCGCCCGCCTTTCCAGCTCAATATCCGTTTGTGGGGTCGGTCGCACCCGTTTTTCCAACCGCCGCCGCAAATTGTCAATTACTGGCTGCAAATCGGCATCGCTCATTTGTGCCGGGGCGCGTACCACCAGCACCCCGTTTTGCAATCTGGCACTAACCGTCTTGCTGCGGTTGCTACTGCGAATAATTTCTACCGGCCAGTCGGCCGGCCCGGAATCTGCTGTATCTTTTGTCACTTCTATTCAATCACCCAAACGTTAAATTCGGCTGGCTAGCGCAGTAGCTTTCCCACCAGGTGCGAATGCGGCCACCAATGGGGCGGCCAATCGGCCGTTCAAGCTGCTTCACCACCCGCCACAGCGCATCAAAATCCACTCCCGTACCAAACCCCATCTTGTAGGCCAAAAAGACCAAATCTTCCGTTGCCAAATTCCCCGCCGCCCCCGGCGCAAACGGGCAGCCACCCAGCCCACCCACGCTGCTGTCAAAAATCCGCACCCCAGCTTGCAGTGCCGTGGTTGCATTCGCCAACCCCAGTGCCTGCGTATCGTGCAAATGCACCGCCAGCTTGTCCATTTCTAGCCGCCGCCCCAGCATTTCCATCATTCGCCCCACTGCCAGCGGGTCCGCAAAGCCAATCGTGTCAGCCACGGCCAGCTCATCCAGCCCCAACGCCCACACCCTCTCTGCCCACCGCAGCGTCTGCTGTGGCGGTATTGGCCCCTCAAACGGGCAAACCCAGGCCGTCATCAAATACATCCGCACCCGCACCCCATCCCGCCGCGCCTGGGCAATTAGCCCGCTGGCAATCTCAAAGGCGCGTTCATTCGACATGCGCGTGTTTTCCTGGCTAAACGTCTCGCTAACGCTCACCCCAAACGCCATCGAGCGGCACCCCGCCGCCAGCGCCCGGTCATACCCCCGCTGGTTAAAGACCAGCCCGGTAAATTCCACCCGCGCCCGGCCGTGTGTTTGCAGCGTCGTTGCCATCACCTCATCCGCATCAGCCATTTGCGGCACGGCCTGCGGGTGAACAAAGCTGGTCAGCTCAATATGGCGCAGCCCCGCCGCCACCAGCCCGTCCACCATTGCCAGCTTCTGCGGCGTGGCAATGTGGTTGGCTTCGTTCTGCAGCCCATCACGCGGCCCAACCTCGTAAATTTTGATGGCATCGTGCATTTTAGTACGAAGTGAACGGCACTTCGGAAAGTGTCGGTCACTTATCCAAATGCGCTTTGAAAAAGTCGGTGATGGCGGTGTAGCAGCGGACTTTGTTAGGGTATTTCAGCACATCGTGTCCTTCGTCGGGGAACATCAGGTATTCCATTTGTTTGCCCTGCGCCCTCAACTGCTCCACCACGTCCCGCGACTCTTGTTCAATGACGCGGGGGTCGTTTTTGCCCTGGATGACAAGCATGGGGCAGGCTAACTGGTGCAAATGGGTTTTGGGGGAGCGGTCTACCAGGAAGTCAACATCTTTTTCGGGGTGGCCGACGGCAACGTGGAAATATGGTTTCCACGTTTCGGGGATGCGCTCCATGAAGGTGAAGAGGTCGTAGGGGCCAAACATGTCAACGGCCGCTTTCCACAGCCCCGCATGTCGCCCCGCCAGCGTCAAGGTCATGTAACCGCCATACGAACGGCCGATAACCGCCGCCCGCTCCGTGTCAACCCGCCCATCCTGCGCCAGCAGCTTCATCGCATGAACATGATCCAGCCGGTCATCGCCGCCCCAGTCGCGGTCTACCTTTTTCATGTAGGCCATGCCGTAGCCGGTGCTGCCGCGCACGTTGGGGACAAAGACGGCAAAGCCGTTGAGCGTTAAAAATTGGATGAGCGGCATGGAGAACCAGGTAAAATCTGGCCGCTCTTGCCCCTGGGGGCCGCCGTGGATGTAGTAGATTAACGGCCGTTTCTCCCCATACCCCAGCTCCGGCGACGGCAAATAAAGCCGTGCCGACACCCGCAGCCCGTCAAACGAAGTAAACGACGCATCTTCACCCGCCGAGAGCCAGCTTTGCGGCAGCCCCAGCAGCCGCTCCCGCGTTTGCTGCGCCACCTGGTCGCCGCTAATCAGGTGAATTTGCGTGGGGGTGGTGGCTGTCGAGAACGACAGCACAAAGCGGTCGCCGGATTTGTCGTAGAAATCGGCTTCCATCACGCCGTTGCTCAGGTTGCCCTGGCCGCAAAGAACAGCCGTTATCACCATCCGCCGCCCCGCCTCATCATACGCCCCCTCATACAGCCAGGAACACCCATCAATGTTGTAGCGCAGCGTGTAGCGGTTGCCCGTCAGATGCGCCAAATGCTCCAGTTCGCCAATACCTGTGTGCGCCAGCCCCACCACCGGCACCGGCTCCATCTTGTCCGGGGCATTCAGCCGTAGATAGCCCAAGCCAAAGGTGTCGTCAAACAACGCCGTCAGCAGCAGCAAGGCCGTGTCGTTTTCCACGAAATGGGTGTCGGTTGAGCCATGCGCCGCCACCTCCTCCCCTTCTGCCCGGTCGGCCATTGGCTTGCCAAATAGCCGCGTCCATTCGTCCACCCCATCCTGCCGCAGGTAAAAAACAAGGTCGCCAAAGGTGTACTGCTCGCCCACAATGTGGCGACTGTGGTCGGCATTGTGACCCAGGCAGTAAATGCCGTAGCCGCTTTCGCCCAGCAGCGTCAGCTCGCCCGTTGCCAAATTGCCCCGGAAACTACCGCCCCGCGCCTCGCTTTTGGCCTCGGTTGCCAAATAGACTATGCCATTGTCGCTGTCGCAGGCGGTGCAATGGCAGCGGTAATCGTCCAGGGCGTTGCCAAAAACGGGTTCGGGATAACCACCGTCAAGCGGGATTTGCATCGGCTGGTAATTTTCGTCGCCGTCCTGATCCAGCATGAGCAGAATTTTGCCCTGTTTGGGGAAAACGTGGTAAAGGATGCCGGTTAGGTGGGGGTTTTGCAGGGCGATATGGGGCGGTAACAGCGGTTCGGGGATGCTGCCGCCAATGTCCATGCGGTAGAGGCTTAAACGGCCGTTTAAATCACTCACAAAATAAATCTGTTCTCCCACCACCTGCGGCACCAAAAAGAGCCGCGCTGAAAGTAACGAGTCTATGCGTATCATATTCGGTTATCGGTAATCGGTAATCAGTGATTGGTGCTGATTACCGATTACCGATTACTGTTTCATCCTTCCCGGAAGGTGACGTCAGCCAGCCCCAAATGGTCGGCCAACCAGCCAATCATCATTTCGCCGCGAAAAAAGCGGGCGATGAAGGGGGTGCTGGGGTGGCGGACTTTTTCCAGTTGGGCAATAACGGCCGTTTGGTCATAAGCCACCCGCCGGTGCTGCACCGTGTAGCCGTTCTCGTCGGCATCCAGCAGCGCATAGCTGGCTCGCAAATCAGCGGCAAATGGGTTGCTGACGCTGCCCAAATTGACGAGATGCTTACCCCCCACCTGCCGGTTGACCGGCCAATGGGTGTGGCCGCTGCAAATCAGGTCGGCTTCGCACGCGCCAATGACGGCCAACTGCACCGCCTCATCCAAATCGGGGCGAATGCCGTGGCCTTCGTCTGTTCCTGGCGAGGCGTGAACGCCCAGCAGCCGGGTGCCATCAGGCAGGGTCAGGGTGGTTTCCAGCGGCAGGGCGGCCAGCCATGCCAGCCAGCCCGTTGCTGCCAATGCCCCCTGTGTCCAGGTGAAGTTGTCGGTGACTTCTTTGAAGCGGGGGATGAGGGTGGGGTTGGTGGTGGTTTGGGCGAGGGAGGGAAACGGCCGTTCGCCCGTTACCACATACCGATCCGTATTGCCCCGCGTGGCTTGCAAGTTGGGCAGTGCAGTCAGTCGCTCCAGCACCCCAATCGGGTCTGGCCCGATTGCCACCAGGTCGCCCAACACCCAATAGTCATCCACGCCCCCCTGTGCCGCCGCATCGGCCAGCACCGCCTCCAGCGCCAGAGCATTGCCGTGAATGTCAGACAGCAGCGCCAGCCGCACGGTTAGTAACGCCCAATCGAGGAATCAACCCCTCGCGCATAGGCATCAATCCCACCTTCCATGTTATAGACATTGCTCCAGCCATGCTGCCGCAGCCACGCCGCCACTTGGGCACTGCGCCGGCCGCTGTGGCAAAAAACCACAATTTGCGCGTTTTTATCATTGGCAACGGCTTCTGGTAAAGCCTCCAACTGCCTTTGGGCAATTTGGCTCAATGGCACCAACGTCACACCGTCGCCCAGATTAGCCTGGTGCAGTTCATGTGGCTCACGCACATCCATCAAAATAAAGTCATCGTGCTTTGCCCGCTTCTCTGCCACCTGCTGCGGTGAAATCTCGGGTACTCCATAGGGATTTGGCATTGTTTTTCCTTCAAAAGAATGGCGATTGGAGGTTAGAGATTGGAGATTGTGAACCTTCAGTAATCTCCAATCTCCAATTCCCAATCGCCTTGATTATGACGACCGCCCCACTGCCAACAGCAGGCAAACCCAGCCTGCCAAAAAAGCCACGCCCCCAATGGGGGTAATGGCTCCCAGCCAGCGCAGCCGCGTGATGACCAATAAATAGAGGCTGCCGGAAAAGATGATGACCCCGGTAAAGAGTAAGTAGCCGGCCCAGGTGGTGAGTGCGCCGGGCCAGCGGGTGGCTGCCCAGCCTACGGCCAACAGTGCCAGGGCGTGGTAGATGTGGTAACGAACGGCCGTTTCAAACGTACCCTCCAGCTCTGGAAAGCGCAAAAAATAACCGCTCAGGCCATGCGCCCCAAACGCACCCGCCGCTACACCCAAAAACATCAGTCCTGCACCCAACATCGTAAATAATCGTTCCATCATTTTTTCAAAACCTCTACCACGAAGTATAGCCCAAAACCACGCGCTGATCACAATGCTCTGGTATACTTTATCTGCTGTTCTCAATCAAAATAGAGATTGGGAGATTAAGAAATCGAGAGATTGAGCGAGTTCATCAGCCTCTCAATTCCTCGGTCTCCTAACCTCATTCAGGAGAGTTCCATGACCCACTTCCTTGTCCAACAACTTCGTTTTGCCCGCGCCGAGCTTCAGCGCTGTCTGGAAGGCTTGAGTGATGAAGATGCCCGCAAACGGCTGTTGCCCATGAATTGTATTAGCTGGATGGTTGGGCATTTGGCCCTGCAAGAGCAGTTTTATTGGGTGTCTGCCCCCCAGGGGCGGGAAATTGCCCCCGATCTACCCTCGCTTGTTGGGTTTGGGCAACCCGCTTCCACGCCCCCGCTGGCTGATATGTGGCAGGTGTGGGCAGAAATCACTGCCGCTGCCGATCCCTACCTCGACACGCTCACGCCCGCCCTCATGGGAACCCGGCTTGAATATAATGGCAAACCGCTGCGCGAGACGATTGGCACGATGCTGCTGCGCAACATTCACCATTACTGGTTCCACATTGGCGAAGCCCACGCTGTGCGGCAGCAGCTTGGACACCTCAATTTGCCTGACTTTGTGGGTAGCATGAGCGGCTATGGCTATCAGCCTGAAGCGAGTAGTTCGTGATGGAGATTGGAGACTGGAGATTGGAGATTATCCCGATCCCTAATCTCCGGCCTGGTTGAGGGAAAAGGCAAAAACGCCAACCTGGTTGGACATGACCGATTCCCCCGCTGTGTTCATAGCGGTAATCGTGTAAAACCAAGTGCCAACCTCGGGGTCGCTCCAACTGGTTGTGCCGCTGGCGGTGGTGGTGTATGGAGCCGTTGGGGAAGCGTCGAGGGTAGTGGTGCGATAGATGCGGTATTGGGAAACGGCCGTTTCTCCCCCCGCCACATCCTCAGCCACCGCCAGCCAGTGCAGTTCTGCCACCCCGTTATGGGCATCAATTTGCAGTTGCGGTGACTGCGGCACCTCGGCCGGTGGGGGCGGCGTGGTTTGTTCCGGCAGCACCAGCAGCGTCAGCGACATGGCGGGCAAGGTGACATCAAAGCTGCTGCCCACCGCCAAATCGGCCTCGCGCACGATGGCATTCAGGTTGGCGGCACTGTAGCGGTAAACCTGCGCCTGGGTCGCTGGCGTAAAGTTGCTGATGTTCACAGGGCTGGTCAGCCCATTTTGGCTTTTGTTCACCAGCAGCAGCAGCAACGCCCCGTCTTCGTCACGCAGCGAGGCGTAAATTGCCACGTCGCTCTGTTTACTGCTGCTGGCCTGGACGCTGGTTTCACCAAAACGGCCGTTTTCCCCGTCATAATTCAAAAACATCCGAAACGCATACGCCCCCGGCTCATTCGCCGCCGGAGGATCCCACAGCGTTGCCAAATCCAGCCCCTCGCGGCCAAAAATACCCAGCACCTCCGCCTGCGTCACCGCCCCATTGATATGCTCCAGCCCCCCCCAGTTGTATTCGGTAATTGCCAGCTTTGTCCCCGGATAATTTGCGTCCACCCAGTCGCGCATACGCGGCAGCAGGTAAATCGGCTCATCGATCCAGCTCTCATCCACATAGCTCTCATCCCACAGCGCCCGCGTGGAGCGCAGCCGCAGTGCTTGCGTGGCCGCACTCCCCACCCCCTGCAACGCCACCCCGCTTTGCTGGGGGTAATAGTGCAAATCCAAATAGTCGAGAATCCGCACCCCGTGCGCGTCCTCGTAAGCGGCCATTTGCTGCAAATACCAGGGTACAAAGGCCACGCCACCATGCGCGGCGCGGTCAGGCGCACTAATCCACCAATCCCCATCCGCCGCCGAGAAAAAGTAGGCCGGCCAGCCCCAGGCCACCGGCCCCAGCGTTTGCGCCGCTGGGTCGGCTTCTTTAATTGCCGCCCCGTACTGATAGGTCAGGTCGCGGATTTCGTCGTAGCTTGTTCGCCCCGGATGCACGTCGCGGTGGGTGTGGTGCCACAGCATTGGCTCATTGTCAAGGTTGTAAAAGCGCACCCCGCCCTCATCGGCCGCGCCAAAGCTGTCGTTTAAATGGGCTATCCACTCCTGGACAAAGGTTTCGTCAATGGCAAGGCTGGTGTCGGCGGGGTCATTGCTGGTAATGTCGGCTCCGCTGCTGCTGATGCCGTTGCCGCAGTCGGGCGCCCAGGGGTCGGTTTGCTGTTGCGCCCCATATTTTGCCACGCTAAAGGCGCAGTCGCGGCTGCGGCTTTTGGGTGTCCACCCCATCATGGGGATGGTAATGATGGAATCGGTGTTGTTGTTGTGGTTGCGGCTCACAAACTGGTCGCTGCTGGAGCCGCTGGGGAGGGCGGAGAGGTTGGCGACGTCGTTGGCAATGTTTTCAAAAAACCAGTCGCTGGCGCGGTTGCTCACGTCTAGCTGCCAGTTGTAGCGGCTGGTAGCGTTGCCGCCCCAGCGGGCGACGGGTAGCTGTAGTTCGGCGGCCAGGTCGTCGCCGGGAAAGTTCATGCCGTAGATGTGGGGGCTGATGGGGCGGTGGTCGGCGCTGGCGTTGACGGTGAGGGTGGGGCCGCTGCCGGGAACGGCCGTTGGCGCGGGTGTGGGTGTGGGGGTGTTGTCGTTTACCAGGGCAATGTTGTCGAGGTAGACGGTTGGCTGGGTGGCTCCGGTGCTGTCTTGCCACACAAGCCCCACAATAGAGGAAGGATTGCCGAGGGCGGAGAGGGGGATTGTGACAAGCTGCCAGCTTTGGGAAACGGCCGTTACTGCATACCCACTGCTCCACTGTTCGCTGCCGTTGATGACCTTGACCATGAGCTGCTGGCCGCCGCCGCTGCCGCCGTGGAGCCAGAATTGCAGGCTGTTGACGGAGGCGGTAGAAACGGCCGTTTCTGCCCGCAAATACAGCCCGCCCCACGCCTCCGTATACGTCACTGCTAAAGATGTGCTGCCACTTTGCACCGGCGAGCCGTTGGCAAACTGCCGCGTTGTTCCCCACGACCAATCTTGCCACCCTGTCGCCAGCGAATCCTGATAAACATCCAAACTTGGCGCTGCCTGAACGGTTAAAAGCTGCCCACCCCACAGTAAAACCACCAGTGTGGTTATGGCTCCCATCCAGAAAATGCCAAAGCGTTTCCGAAAAAATTGCTCCATTGTTGCTTTGCCCTCATATCCTAGTAGCGTAACCCTATGCTATTTGGCGCAAAGCAACAATAGACTGTTCAGCCCATGCAAAAAGTCCTATGAAATTGGCTATAAATAAAGAGGAAATAAAAGTAGAGAATAGTACCAATGGGTCAGGCACAAGCCACCTGACCCATTGAATGGATTAATCAGCCAAAAAGTGGGGAGGCCGCCGCGCTTGCGTTAGCTGTTCATAGGCGTAGGCCAGCTTGATCAGGGTTGGTTCGCTATAGGCACGCCCCATAAAGGTGAGACCTACGGGGAGATCGTCCACAAAGCCGGCCGGAACAGTAATCAGCGGGTAGCCAGCGCGGGCAGCAGGGCCGGAGCTGCCGGGTACGCGGGGGTCGCCGTTGACAAAATCAATGCGCCAGGCAGGAACGCGGGAAGGGGCAACAATCGCGTCAAGCTGGTACTGCGTCATCACGGCATCAATGCCTTCGCTGGCGGCGCGGCGCTGGCTTTGGTCGAGCATGGCGAGATAGTGGGGGGCGGGCAGTTCGGCCTTGGCCTGCGCCATTTGCAGAATTTCCTGGGCAAAGTGGGGCATTTCAGCCTCGGCGTGGGCAGCGTTGAAGGCGATGAGGTCGGCCAGGGTGCGAACGATGGGTTGGTCGGGGTTGTTGGCAATGCGGGTGGCAAGGTAGGCGTTGAGGTCGGCTTTGAATTCGTAGAGCAGCACCTCAAATTCGGCGTTGTCTTCGCCCATTTGGTCAATGGTAGGGATGTTGGCGGGGTCTATGATGGTGGCCCCGGCGTGGCGCAGGGCGGAAACGGCCGTTTCTATCACCGCATCTGTCCCGGCATCATGCCCCCAAAATCCTTCCCGCGCCACGCCAATTCTGGCGTGGCGCAGGCCGTCGGGGTCGAGGAAGCGGGTGTAGTCGGTGTGGAAACGGCCGTTTGACCCCAACGTCGCCTGATCACGCCAATCCACCCCCGTCAAAGCCCCCAGCACCATCGCCGCATCCGCCACCGTCCGCGTCATCGGCCCCACCGTGTCCTGCGTGTGCGAAATGGGAACCACCCCGGCGCGGCTGGTCAGCCCCACCGTTGGCTTGATCCCCACCAGCCCACACACTGACGACGGGCAAACAATCGAGCCGTCGGTTTCAGTGCCAAGTGCTACCGTTGCCAAATTGGCCGCAATCGCCGCCCCGGAGCCAGAGCTGGAGCCGCACGGGTTGTAGGGCAGCCGGTACGGGTTTAATGTTTGCCCCCCGCGCCCGCTCCAGCCGCTAACTGAACGGGTAGAGCGAAAGTTAGCCCATTCGCTGAGGTTGGTTTTGCCCAAAATAACCGCTCCCGCCTGTCGCAGCCGCGCCGCCACGGTGGCATCTTGCGCCGGGCGGGAACCCAGCAGCGCCAACGAGCCGGCCGTCGTTTGCATTTGGTCGGCGGTGTCAATGTTGTCCTTCAGCAGCACCGGGATGCCGTGGAGCGAACCGCGTGGCCCACTAGCAGCCCGTTCAGCATCCAGCGCGGCGGCAATGTCCAGCGCCTCCGGGTTTAGTTCAATGACCGAATTGATGGTTGGCCCACTGCGGTCAACCGCCTCAATCCGATCCAGATACGCCTGCACAAGCTGCACAGCGGTTAGTTCGCCTGCCGCCATGTTGTTTTGCAGCTCAATAATGCTCATTTCGGGAAAGTCAGACATACAACCTCTTCTGAAATGTGGGGCAAGTTTGCGAACTTGCCCTACGCTTTTGAACGGACCGGTATCATAAAGCCCCAATTTTGTTGCCGCTTGCGGCTAAAAGCTTTAACGTTATACGAAATACGCTTCATAAACGAGGGCTACCATGAGTTATCAACAATATTTTCAGGCCGAACATGACCAGATTCGCCAAATTACCCGCCGTTTTGTGGAAAGGGAGATGATGCCCTTTGTGGATGCGTGGGAGGAGGCGGGCAGTTTCCCACGTGAACTATATCAGAAAGCGGCCAGGGTGGGCATTTTGGGGATGGGGTATCCTGAGGAACTGGGCGGCACGCCGGGGGATTTGTTTATGCAGGTTGCGGTGTGGGAGGAGCTGATGCGGCCGGGGTCGGGGGGTTTGAGCGCGGGGCTGGGGTCGCTGCATATTGCCCTGCCCCCCATTTTGGCGCTTGGCACGCCGGAGCAGCAGGAGCGGTTTATGCGGCCGGTGCTGGCGGGGGAGAAGATTGCGGCGTTGGCGGTGACGGAGCCGGGGGGTGGGTCGGATGTGGCGGGTTTGGCAACAACGGCCGTTCTCCACAACGGCCGCTACATTGTCAACGGCAGCAAGACGTTTATTACCAGCGGCTGCCGGGCGGATTTGGTGACAACGGCCGTTCGCACCGGCGGCCCTGGTGCCCACGGCATCAGTTTGCTCGTCATCGAGGCCGACACCCCCGGTTTTAGCCGGTCGCAGCCGCTAAAAAAGATGGGGTGGTGGGCATCGGATACGGCGCAGCTCTTTTTTGATGAGTGTCGGGTTCCGGCCGGCAACCTCATCGGGCCGGAAAACATGGGGTTCTACGCCATCATGGCAAACTTCCAGAAGGAACGGTTGCAAATGTCCATTGTTGCCAACATGACCGCCGAATTGGCCTTAACCGCCTGTTTGGATTATGTGCAGCAGCGTGAAGCGTTCGGCCGGCCCATTGCTGGCTTCCAGATCATGCGCCACAAGCTGGTGGACATGGCAACCGAGCTGGAAGTGAGCCGCGAATTTACCTATCGTGTGGCGGCTAAAATGAATGATGGGGTAGACCAGGTGAAGGAAGTTTCGATGGCGAAACTGTTTGCCACCAAAATGTGCGACATGGTGACGTATGAGGCGGTGCAAATTTTTGGCGGCTACGGCTATATGCGCGAATACCTGGTGGAACGGCTCTACCGCGACAGCCGCATCCTCTCCATCGGCGGCGGCACCACCGAGATTATGAAGGAAATTGTCGCCAAGCGGATTTTGTAAAAAACGGCCGTTTTCCCACCCGCAAAAGTCGGCATGGTTCAAATGCAAAAAACAGCAGACTGATTTATTCTGCAAACGATCTGCACAACTTCTTCATCTTTTTCGCGTAAAGTATATATTATGTGGAAGAGGGTTTCGTTTTGGTGGCAAACGGGTGTCTTGCTATTGCTGATTCTTGGCATAGGGGTGTTTTTGCGTGTATACCAACTGCCGCAACTGCCGCCGGGCGACGGTTATGACCCGGCCTACTACGGAGTAGATGCGCTGGAGATTCTGGGCGGGGCGCGACCCATTTATCTGACAACCAATTTTGGGCGCGAGGCGCTGTTTAGCTACCTGGTGGCGCTGGTTTATCTGGTGACGGGGCCGGGGGCGTTTGGCATTCACATAACGGCCGTTTTCATCGGCATCCTCACCTTACCCGCCACCTGGTTCGCCGCCCGCGAATTTTTCCACGATGAACCAGAGCCGCTGGCGCGATGGGGTGGCGTGGTGGCAATGGCGGCACTGGCCGTTTCCTACTGGCATCTAAACTGGAGCCGCGCCGGGGTGCGGGCGGTGCTGGTGCCGCTGGTGGCCGCCTTGGTGGTGGGCTTTTTCTGGCGCGGGCAGCGCATGGGCAGCCGCTGGGCCTACATTTGGTGCGGCTTGTTCCTGGGCGTTGGTTTTTATACCTACCAGGTGGCGCGGCTGCTGCCGGTGCTGCTGGTGCTGGGTTTTGCCATTTACTGGCTGCCCCGGCGGCGCTGGTCGTGGGCGGTGCTGCAGCCGCTGCTGGTGGTGGGATTAACGGCCGTTATTATCACCCTCCCCCTCACCCTCTACAGCCTCAACAACCCCGGTGCCCTCAACGAGCGCGTGTGGCAGGTGGCCGTGTTTGCCAACGGCAGCGGCTGGGGCGAACGGCTACAGGCCACATGGGCGCAGGCGCAGCGGGCGTTGCTGATGTTTAGTGTGGTGGGCGATGATGACCCGATGTATACGATTGTGGGTCGGCCGGCGCTGGATTGGCTCATCTCCATCCCGTTTTATCTGGGGCTGGCGATTAGCTTGTGGCGTTGGCGGCGGCCAAAATGGCTGCTGCTGCTGTTGTGGCTGGGGGTCATGTTGCTGCCCGCTATGATTGCCGACAGTGCCGCCGAGGCCAAACGCGCCATCGGCACCCTGCCGGCCGTCATGATGTTGATTGCCGTGGGGCTGCTGTGGCCTTTAAGTTGGCTACAGCAAGCCATGCCCCGGCAAAACTGGCTGCGGCCGGCGTGGGCAGGGCTGGTGGGGGCGATGCTGCTCATTAGCGGTGGCTTTACCTTTTACGATTATTTTGTGGTGTGGGGGCAAGACCCTGGTCTGGCGGCGCATTTTAACGTGCAGCGGGCGGCGGTGGGGCAATATTTGGGGCAAATCGGGGCGGGTCATGTGTATCTGTCGGGGATGGATCCGGCGCACCCGACGATTCAGCTTAACGCCGGGCTGCGGCCGGATGTAGTGGGGTATGATGGGCGGCACTGTGTGCCGCTGCCGGGTACGGCCGATGCGGCTACCACATACGTTGTGGCTCCCGACACCGGCGACCAGTCGCGGACCTGGCTGGAAGCCATTTACCCGCAGGGGCGGCTGCTGGATGAGGTAGTTGACCCGCAAAATGGCCGTCTTTTGTATTATGCCTACAGCGTGCCACCCGGTACGCCACCGCAGCTACGGCCGCAGCATCTAACCGAGGTGAATTGGGACAACCAGATTGGGTTGTTGGGGTATGATTTGGCGGTGACGGAGGAAAACGGCCGTTTGCTGACCATCACCCTTTATTACCAGGCCTTAACCGATGTAGCTGGCGATTACACCGCCTTTGTTCACATTCTCACCCCGGCCGGGTCATTGCTGGCGCAAAGCGACAGTAAGCCGTGTGGCGGGACGCTGCCAACCAATGGGTGGCAAGCCGGGGAAGTGGTGCGTGATGTTATCACCATTCCCCTTGACGAAGACCAACTGCCCCGTTTTGCCGATGTTAGCGTTGGCTTTTATAGCTGGCCTGATTTACAGCGGCTATCGGTTTTGAATGAGGCACAGCAGCCAGTGGCCGACCATGCGCTGTTGCAAATGGTGCTGCTGGACGGCACAGAGATGGTGAATAATGGGGGCGTTGGCAAGAATGTTGGTTATCATGGGGGCTGATTGGGATTTAGAAGTTCAACTTCTAAGAAGAAGTTGAACTTCTCCTGATAAGTTCAACTTCTTTCGTAATTATTTAATCCGCGTTCCTTACTGTCGCACAATCAGCCAAACACCCAGCAACACAACGGTCATCCCCAGAAACCGCGCCCAGTCCAGCGGGCGCAGCGTGGCACCCAACAGCCCAAAATGATCTAGCACGGCGGCAGAGACAAACTGCACCGCTACAATGAGCGTCATGGAGGAGACCAGCCCCAGGCGCGGGACGGTGTAGCCCAGGGTACCCACAATAATTAGCCCCATAGCACCTGCCAACAGTGTATAGCGCGGCACGTTTTGCCACGCCGCCAGATTGCCGCCGCGCAGCAGCAGCATGATTAGACCAATCAGCAGCCCGCCGCCGCCGTAGGTGATAAAAACGCTTTCCAGTGTGCCAATATGGTTGTCCATCAGCCCCATAAACTGGGCTTGCAGCGTGACGGCAATGCCGCCGGCCGTGGCGATCATGATTAAAAACGGCAGATTGTTCATTCCTCTCCTTGTCAATCGGGCATCCTTGCCCGGACTACGTGTTTTCATGAGGTGGGATTGTACGCGCCACAGCCTGAAATTTCACATTGAGCAAGATGGGGAAAACGGCCGTTTTTCCCACCTCCACCACTTTGCTATACTTGCCCACCATGATGACCTTGACCCCGCACGAAAAAGCCCAGGCACGCCACCATGCCTATACCCTGATTGGCCGACTGTTTGTGGACGGCCTTACCCCCGCGTTGCTGCCGTTTGTGCAGCAGGTGGGGGAATTAACGGCCGTTCTTCCCACCACCCCCTTTGACGAAGCCACCTTTGACGAAGCCGCCGCTGCCCACCAGCACCTTTTTGGCTTCAACCTCTTCCCCTACGCCAGCATCTTTCTTGCCAGCGACGGGCTGCTGGGAGGGAATGTGACCGAGCAGGTGGTAGGGCAATATCAGCGCAGCGGCTTTGCTGTGGACAGCCGCGCCACCAGCCCTGACCACATCGGCCACGAACTGCAATTTCTCGCTTTCTTGTCCGCTGCCGAAGCCGACGCTTGGCGCGACGGGCTGCCGCAGCAGGCGTTGCGGGTGCAGCAGCACCAGCGCGACTTTTTGCAGAGTCATTTGCTGCATTGGCTGCTGCCGCTGGTAACGGCCGTTTCTGCCATCGCCCCCGCCACTTTTTACGTCGCCTTGGCCGACCTGGCGCTGCAACTGGTGCTGGAACAGTATGAACAGCTTTGCGCCAATCAGCTACCGCTGGCGCAGGCTGACCCATTGCCACAGCCGCCCGACGTGCTGGCACAGGAAAAAACGGGGCTGCGCCGCATTGCCCGCTATCTGACGGTGCCGCCCTATAGCGGTATTTACCTGAGCCGCGACCAGATTAGCCAGATGGCGCGGCAGCATGATTTGCCGCGTGGCTTTGGCAGCCGTGAGGAGATGTTGGAGAATGTGCTGGTAACGGCCGTTCAGTACGATACCCTGCCCAACCTGCTTGGCACCCTGCACCAAACCCTGACCGATTGGGTCACTGCCTACCAGCAACACGCTGCACTGGCTCCCTTCATGGCCCCCTGGCTCCACCGCATTCACCATACCCAGGAAATGCTGGCTGAAATAAAAGCGCACAGCCATGCCAGGGGCGTGTCGGAGATGCCTGAATAGATGCACGGATGACGCGGATCGAGGCGGATTTTCGCGGGTCAGAATAAAAAAAACCGTGGAAATCCGTTCCAATCCGCGTTATCTGCGTATCCATTTTCTTTTTTCCACAGGCCGCTCATTGGCTCAACAGGTCTTACCATCCATGCCCCGCAAAAAATCGTGGTATTAAACATCCCTTTGCACTACTTTCTAAACTCACTAAAGTAATATCTCGGTTAATACCCAATACCCGCTTACCAATACGGAGGAAGAAACCTTGACCAGGAATTATCATCAATTGTACCCGAAGCGATTAACGGCCGTTGATTACACCAGCGAAGAAACCTACCGCTACACTCGCCCCCACGTCAGTGCCGCCATGACCATCCACCCCGACGCCTTTACCTCGCCTGAGTTTTACACCATCGAACAAGAGCGCATCTTTGCCAACAGTTGGGTGGCCGTTGGTTGTCTCTCCGACCTGCAAAAGCTGGGCGATGTCATTGTTGCTGATGTGGCCGGGCAATCCATCATCGTCACCCGCAACAAAGAAGGCAACCTTCGCGCCTTCTACAACGTTTGCCGCCATCGCGGCGCCAAAATGCTCGACCACGACTGCACCCATGTCCGTTCCGCCCGCATCCGCTGCCCCTACCACAGTTGGGCGTTCGATCTGGATGGCAACTGCATCGGCACCCCCCTCTTTGAAGGCTCCGACATTCCCGAAGATCAGCGCGGCATTTTTGACATGGGGGGTGTGGATGCCTTTGACCGCGCCGACTATGGCCTGTTTGACGTTCGCGTTGAAAGCTGGGGCTTTCTTATCTTCGTCAACCTCAACCCCGATGCCGCCCCCCTTGCCCAGCAGCTAGGGGATCTGCCGCAGCGGTTTGCCGGTTACAGGCTGGAAGAGTGGGTGGTGGCGCGGGAAAAAACCTACGATATGCAGTGTAACTACAAGCTGGTGGGCGAAAATTTCATGGAATATTACCACCTCCCCTGGGTGCATCCCGAACTGATTAAGGTGTCGCGCATGGAAGACCATTACCGCTGGCAGGGGCCGGGTATGTATACTGGCATGACCACCACCCCCATTTCGCAAAACAGCGACAGCGGCGGCTGGCTCGGTCTGCCCCCGCTCAGCACGCTCAGCGAAGCCAACCGCATTGCCGCCCGCTTTATCTGGCTGTTCCCCAACATTGCCATCAACATCATGCCCAACCATTGTTTTATTATGATGGCAAATCCGGCCGGCCCCAACCGCACCCTTGAGCGGTGTCGCCTGCTGGTTCATCCCGAATCGGAAGGCAACGAAGGGCGAGAAGCAGCCATTGATGACTTGCTCCACTTCTGGGATTTGGTTAATGTGCAGGACATTGACATTGTGGAGCGGGTTCAGGCTGGGTTAACCATGCGTCCTTACGTGGGTGGCCGCATGTGCTATCATTTTGAAGAACCGCTGCACCGTTACCAAAACATGGTGATTGACAAAATGGTAGGCATTGACCGCATTCCGCCGGGGGATGCCAGGGAGTCGGTGCCGATGTTTGTAAATGGCAATGGAGATTAGGGAGTAGAGATTGTGGAACTTTAAGGAATGGAAATTAAATAACTTGCCCATTTTAGAAGTTCAACTTCTTCTGAGAAGTTGAACTTCTTGCGTAACTTTTGGAGATTGGAGATTGTGGAACTCTAATCTCCAATCTCAGCCCCATAGGATATGCCCCATGACAAAGTATGATTTTGACACGATTCAGGCGCGGCGTGGCACCGATTCAATCAAATGGGATTATGTGTCGCAGGATGGGTTGCTGCTGCCACGTGCAGGTGGTGAGGATGTGCTGGTAGCGGATTCGTTAATCCCGATGTGGGTGGCGGACATGGATTTTCCCCCAGCGGAGCCAATTGTGCAGGCGCTGACGCAGCGGTTGCAGGGGGTGTTGGGGTATACGCGGGTCGGGGCAGATTATTACGAGGCGATTCGGGATTGGGCAGGGCGGCGGCATGGGTGGCAGGTGGCGCCGGAGTGGATTCTGGCGACGATTGGCACGCTGCCAATGGTTAATCTGGCGGTGCAACTGTTTACGGAGCCGGGGGATGGGGTGATTGTGCAGCCGCCGCTGTTTAACCCGCTGGCGCGGGCGGTGGAGAACAACGGCCGTTTAGCCCTTCATAATGCGTTGGTTTATGAAAACGGCCGTTATTCCATCAACTTCACCGACCTCGAAGCCAAAGCCGCCGACCCCCGCTGCAAAATGCTCATTCTTTGCAATCCCCACAACCCCGTCGGGCGGGTGTGGACACCAGACGAGCTACAGAGGCTGGGCGACATCTGCCAAAAGCATGATTTGCTTATCGTCAGCGATGAACTGCACAGCGATTTAACCTATCCATGGGCAACCTTCAACTCCATTGGGGCCATTAACCCCGCCCTGCATGAACGCATCATCGTGTGCAATGGGCCGAGCAAGGCGTTTAACATACCGGGTTTGAAGGCGGCATATACGGTTGTGCCGAATCCCGCCTTGCGGGCGCAGTTGGTGCAGGGACTGCAAAATCTTGACCTGCTGTTTAGCGTTGATCTCTTTGGCACGCTCGCCCTGCGAACTGCCTACCGCGAAGGAGCCGAATGGCTCGACCAACTGCTGACCTATCTTGCGGGCAATCTGGCTTATGTGCAGACGTTTATCAGCACCCATTTGCCGCAGATACAGGTTGTGCAGCCGGAAGCGATGTACCTAGTTTGGCTGGATTGTCGCCAACTGGGGCTGACGGCCGAGGCGCTGCGGCAGTTGTTTGTGGCGGAGGCGGGGGTGTATGTGGAGATGGGCAACTCGTATGGCACCGAAGGGGAGGGGTTTGTGCGGCTCAACATCGGTTGTTCGCGGCGGCTATTGATGATAGTCTTGGAACGGGTAAAAACGGCCGTTGGGAGGTTAGTGAGCTAGTTTTCAGGATACGTATCGTCTCATTTTACGATTCAAGGATGTAACTATGCAATCTAATGATCTTCTTGACTTTATGAGTGCTGCAACCCAAGAAATGAACAATGAATATAATAGGATTCAGAAAAGAGCAACAGAGGATCCTGGTACTGCTGGTGATCAGGGCGAAGAAAATTGGGCGACACTCTTTCGAGAATGGCTACCACCTACTTATCAAGTTGTTACCAAAGGAAGAATTCTTAGCCACGAAGGGAAAGCTAGCCCGCAAGTAGATGTGCTCGTTTTACATTCAACATATCCCAAAAAGCTACTGAATAAGAAGCTATACTTGGCTGGTGGTGTAGTTGCTGCATTTGAGTGCAAACTCACTCTCAAAGCAGAGCATATTCGAGATGCTTTTAAAAAAGCTGCGATAATTCGGCATCTCGCATTTTCACGTAATGGGACGGTCTACAAAGAACTCCATAGCCCAATAATTTATGGCCTGCTGGCTCATTCACATTCTTGGACAGGAAGAAAATCAACCCCAATAGAGAATATAGAAAGACACATTCAACTTGAAGATCGGAACAGTATCAATCATCCACGTGAAATGCTAGACTTCCTTTGTATAGCTGACCTAGCGACTTGGGTTTCTATGAAAACTATACATCCAGAGCCCGAAACTTGGTATTCACTCTTTGGCATTGTATCGCAAAATAAATCTATCGAAGATTCTATAGTGCATACTCCTATCGGTGCAATGCTTACCTATTTGCTTCTCAAAATTGGATGGGAGAACCCTGACCTCCAAAGTTTGGCTTCGTATTTCCACTATGCTAAAGTTGCTGGTTCCGGCTTTGGAATTCCAAGAGAGTGGAATAGATCCATATTTACTCAAACTACTTTGGATAAAATTACAGCAATCTTCGAAGGAGATGTTCAAAAAGAAACTATGGAAGAACAGCTATATCGGTGGGACGAATGGGGGAGTACGTTTCCTTAGAACCATTCTTTGATATGCGCTCTAAAAAAAATTTGTGGCCGAATTGCTAACTTATAATTGGCTCAATTTTAGGTATTCGGTAGGTATTTTGAAAAATTTTGTATTTAAATGAACTTTAGCTTTTTCTGACAGGGCTAATGTTCAATAATTGTTGAGGTGAGATATGGATTTAGGATTGAAGGGAAAACGAGCGGTTGTGTTGGCGGCCAGCCGGGGATTGGGGTATGCGTGTGCGATGGGGCTGGCGCAGGAGGGGTGTGATTTGGTGATTTGCAGCCGGTCGCAGGAGCGGGCGGAGGCAGCAGCGGAGAAGATTCGGGCGGCAACGGGGGTGCGGGTAACGGCCGTTTCTGCCGATGTCAGCCAAAAAGCCGATGTCGAAAACGTCGTTGCCACCTGCGTCGAGCAATACGGCGGCGTGGACATTGTGGTACACAACGCCGGTGGCCCACCGGCCGGGGGGTTTGAAGCCACCGCCGAGCCATCGTGGTACAAAGCATTCGACCAGAACCTGATGAGCTTTGTCTGGCTCAGCCACGCCGCCATTCCCCACATGAAGGCAGGCGGCTACGGGCGCATCATCGCCCTCACCTCCTCCTCCATCAAGCAGCCCATCCCCAATTTGGTGCTGTCCAACGCCATGCGAACCGGCGTGCTTGGCACCGCTAAAACGATGGCGGGGGAACTGGCGCAGCACGGCATTTTGGTCAACGTGGTGGCTCCCGGCACCATTGCCACCGAGCGTATTGACGAACTGAACCAGGCCAATGCCAGCAAAAGCGGCAAAACGGTGGATGAAATCCGCCAGGCCACCATCAACCGCATTCCGCTGGGGCGGCTCGGCCGGCCGGACGAATTTGCCAACATGGTCGTTTTTCTGGCCTCGGAAAAAGCCAGCTACATCACTGGCTCCGTCATGATGGTAGATGGCGGTATTGTGGCTGCCCTGCAATAAAACCGGGACAGGATTCACAGGGTTAAAGGGGGAATCCTGTGAATCCTGTGAATCCTGTCCAAAAACTCTTAAATTCGCTCGAAGTAGCGCCGCTTTTCCCAATCGGTCACATACTCATCAAACGCCTTCTGCTCGGTGCGGAAGAAATGGGTGTAATGTTCCACCACCGCTTCACCCAGCACCTGGCGCACAAAGTCGCTGTTGGCAAAAAGATCGGTGGCTTCACGCAGGGTGTATGGCACGCGGGGCAAATGGGCGGCCGAATAAATATCCCCCTCAAAAATGTCTGGCGGCTCAATCTGGTTTGCCACGCCATCTAGCCCCGAAGCCAGGGCAGCGGCAAAGGCTAGATATGGGTTACAGTCGGCTCCCGGAATGCGGCATTCGATGCGGAGGCTTTGACCGCTGCCAACCACCCGAAAACCGGCCGTTCGGTTATCATAGCTCCACGCCAGCCGCGTCGGTGCCCAAGACCCATCCTGATACCGCTTGTAAGAATTCACCGTTGGGGCATAAAACACCATAAACTCAGGCGCGTGGCGAATCCAGCCACCCAAAAACCAGCGAAAAACATCCGAACCCATCACCGGGCCAATTTTCTTATCGCCAGCAAAAACGTTTTTGTCGTCTTGCCACAAGCTCAAATGAATGTGGCAGCTAGAGCCAGCCTGCTCCCGCTGAATTTTTGCCATGAAGGTGACACTGACACCCAGTGACTCGGCCACCTCTTTTAAACATTGCTTATACACCACATGCCGGTCGGCCATCGTCAGCGCATCGGCGTAACGAACGTTGATTTCATGCTGCCCCAGCCCAAATTCCCCTTTCGAGGTTTCCACCGGCACCCCGGAATGTTTGAGATGATACCGCGCTGCCGCCGTAAACTTTTCCTCGCGGGTTCCCTGTAGGATATGATAATCTTCGAGATACCAGCCGGCCGTTTTCAAATTATGATACTTTTTCTCATCCGCTGTCCGGTATGAATCCTCGAAAATGTAATACTCAAGCTCCGAAGCCGCCATTACCTGATACCCGGTGGCATCGGCCTTTGCCAACTGCCGCCGCAAAACGGAGCGCGGCGCAACGTCCACCGGGGCGTGGGCGCGTTCATTCTCCAAATCGCACAGCACGAGGGCTGTTTTGTTTAGCCAGCTTGCCCGCCGCAGCGTGGTTAAATCGGGAACCAGATGAAAATCGCCATAGCCGCGCTCCCAGTTGGCAAAGCTGTAGCCCGGTACCGGCTCCATTTCCATGTCCACCGTCAGCAGATAGTCACAGCCGTGGGTGCCGTGGCTGGCGGCATTTTCCACAAAAAACTCCGCATCAAATCGCTTGCCCATCAAACGGCCGAAATGATCGGTAAACCCCACCACCACCGTTTCAATCTCATCTTGCGCCACCAGTTGGGCCAATTCGGCCAGGGTCAACATACCACGCACGTTTTTCATATTCACTCCTTTACCTGCGAATAGGACGCAGATTTGCCTGATAGACCTGATGATTTTGTTTCACAATTTTCCGCCTGCGTTTACTGTGGGCGCTGCCAGTTGGTGGGCGCGCCGGCCGCTTGCAGCCACGCAATCCCCTTGTCTAAATCCTCACCTACGTCGGCCACCCCGTGCGAATCGTCGCCGGGGACGACGGGGATGCCGAGGGCGAGGGCTTCTTGCAAGATGGGGGTTGAAATGTATGGCTCCGGGTGGCCTTTGCGCCACCCTTTGATGTTGTAGTCGAGAATGGCACCGCTTTCTTTGACGGCGTGCAAATTCCGCATAATTTTGCTCCACGTGTCGGGCTGGCGCAGTTGGGTGGGGTAGTCGGGGTCGTAGATGCGGGGGTAGTCGAAGTGGCCGATGACCTGGGGGCGCAGGGTCTGGATCATCTCGTACTGCTGGTCAAAATATTTTTGGTAGAAGGCGTTGAGGCCACCAACGGCCGTTACGACACGCCAATAATCCCCATCATCCATGTCAAACGACAAATCTTCGATGTGGTGTACCGAGCCGACGAGATAATCGGGCTGAAATTCGGCCACCAGCCGCCGCACGTGGTCGGTGTAGCCGGTATAAAACTCGGTTTCGCAGCCGATGTAGAGGGTAAGCTGGTCGGCGTATTTTTGCTGCAAGGCGCGGCCAACTTGCATGTAGTCGCTGAAACGGTGGTAGAGGGAAACGGCCGTTAATCCCACCGCCTGCTCATCAGGATAAACAAACCCGTCGCTCGCTGGCGGAATATGCTCCGTAATCCCCACCCAGCTAAAGCCGGCCGCCACATACGCCTGCACAATCGCCTCCAGACTGTCCACCGCATGGTTACAAAACTGCCCACTGTGTCCCCCATGAATTGAAACCCGTTCGATCATCTTGCTGAATTCTGACAGGATAACGCTGTCAGAAGGTAAATTAATAAAACACCTGCATTATTGGGCGGGATTATACCGTATTTGGGCATAGACTGACATTTTCTTGCTTGCAGGTAACAAGTGGCAAGTCCCGTCAGCAAATGAGACTTGCTACTTGTAACTTGCTACTTGCAACCGATAAATACAGTGCCAGTTTGTGACCGTTGGAACAGTATGCCGGTGTTTACCGTGGGGTTATTGTGAGAGTAGCCAAAATGCTGCATAATCGGTAGCATTCGGACTTTTTTACGAAGTTTCATGCGCGGCGGCACCTCATCGCGGATGAAAAATCAAAGATTTCGCAGATTTCACAGATTTGCCTGATTCCTTGTTCTTTATCAGGAAACTGTTGTTGCACAACCGCTTTGCGTACAGGCAAATCTGCGTCCTATTTAAAAGGAGAAGCTCATGGACGTTCGTTGCCCAAGCTGTGGGGCTACTTTTACAATTTCAAAAGAGTATCTGGCACAGGCCATTACCAAGGCCGAGAAGAAAAAGCACAAGTACCACGCTGTGGACTGTATCCGCTGCCGCAAGCAGGTCAAGCTGCCCATCAACGACATGCGCCGCTTCGCGGCACCTGTGGAAGAAGAGGAGTAAACAGTAATCGGTAATCAGTCATCAGTACCGATCACTGTTTACTGATTACCGATTACCGATTACTGTTAATCCGCCCATTCCAGCTCTTCGTCGCCGATATGGACGATGTCGCCTACTTCAACGCCAGCTTTGGTGAGGGCGTCGGTGACGCCCATGCTGGCGAGGATGCGCTGGAAGCGGAGCAGGGAGTCGTCGAATTCAAAGTAGGTCATGGCGGCAATGCGCTCGATGTCTATGCCGCTGACGCGCCAGTCGTTGTTGCCTTCGCGGGTGATGGTGAAGGCACCGGGGTCAGAAACGGCCGTTGGGCGAATCACTGGCATCTCTAACGGCCGTTCCAGTTCCACCGGCGGCGCATCATCCAGCATCTTCTTCACCCGAAACAGCATCTCGCGCACCCCTTGCCCCGTCACCGCCGAAATGGCGCAAAACGGATAGCCCGCCGCTTTGATTTCCTCGGCCAAAATCGGCTCCCAGGCAATGGCATCCGGCAGATCCATCTTGTTCAGCACCACAAGCTGCGGTTTCTTCTCCAAAGTCGCCTTATATTGCGCCAACTCCTGGTTGATCATCTTCCACTCTTCCAGCGGCTCAAACGCCGCTCCGTCCAGCAGATGAATCAATACCCGTGTGCGCTCAATGTGGCGCAGAAAATCATGCCCCAGTCCCACGCCATCGGCCGCTCCTTCAATCAGCCCCGGAATGTCGGCCAGCACCATCGTTTCATACCCATCGCCAATCCGCACAACCCCCAGGTTAGGTTGCAACGTGGTAAACGGATAGTCGGCAATCTTGGGCTGGGCAGCACTAACGGCCGCTAATAGCGTAGATTTGCCCGCATTTGGCACCCCCACAATCCCCACATCGGCAATAATTTTTAGCTCCAGCGTTATCCACAGCTCCTGCCCCGGTTCACCCCGTTCGGCAATGCGCGGTGTTTGGCTGCGGCTGTTGGCAAAATGGATGTTGCCGCGCCCGCCGCGCCCGCCGTGCAGCAACACAAACTCTTGCCCCGGCTCGATCAGGTCGGCCAGCAGGTCGCTGGTGTCGGCGTTGCGAATGGTGGTGCCGGCCGGTACTTCCAGCCGAATCGTATCACCGTTGGCACCCGTGCAGTTTTTGCGGTTGCCGTGTACACCATTGCCAGCACGGTAATGGTTGTTGCGATGATAGCCAATCAGGCTGTTTAGGTGTTCGTTAACCACAAACACGATGTTGCCACCAGTACCCCCGTCGCCACCGTCCGGGCCACCATAGGGAACAAATTTTTCGCGGCGAAAACTGATCATCCCATCCCCGCCATCGCCGCTGCGGAGATAGATTTTTGCTCTATCGTAAAACATGGTTGGAAAAAGTTGAGAATTTACAAAAGTTCGCGCAGTTTGGCGAAACGTGGGTCAATGTCATCATCCTGGCAGCCACAATCCCCTTCGTTCAGATTCTGACCGCATTCCTGACACAGCCCCTGGCAATCGGGTTTGCACAAGGGCTGGATGGGCATGGCGAGCAGGCTGAGTTCGCGGATAAGAGGAGCCAGATCAATAAAGCCGTTTTCACCGACGACAAACTCTCCTTCGGGGGTCAAATGGGGTGGATAATAAAACAGGTCGTCGAGTTTGATCGTGATGGGCTGTTCGGTTGGTTTCAAACAGCGCATACATTCGGCCGGGAGCTTGCTTTTTAGCCGCCCTGAAATATAAATCCCCTCAGAGGTGCGCGTGGCGGTGATTTTGCCTTGTAAAGGTCGTAGAATAATGTCGTCAGCGTGAACATCGGGATAATCGAGTTCGGTGACTCGAAAGGTGCCGAGGGTGGCTTCGAGGAGAAACCCGTAGTTGAAGCGTAACCGTGACGGCCATCTGTGGCTGTTGGCTTGTTCGCTCATGGCAAAATGTTCCTTACGTGATTAAAATGTGCGTCGGATAGTATAGCATAGCAAAAGGAAAAGCGTGAATTTATGAGGAAAGAGTTATTGGTGGCAACCCATAACCGGGGCAAGGTGCGGGAGTTTGCCGAGATGTTGGCGGATTTGGAGCTGGGGTGGCTGGGTTTGGATGAGGCGGGGGTGACAGATGATGTGGCCGAAACGGCCGTTACCTTTCGCGGTAATGCCCTTCTGAAAGCCACGGCCTATGCTCAAATGACGGGGCTGCTGACGCTGGCTGATGATTCGGGGCTGGAAGTGGATGCGCTGAATGGGGAGCCGGGGGTGTATTCGGCGCGGTATGGGGGGCCGGGCTTAACGGCCGTTGAGCGTTACCAACTGCTGCTGCAAACGCTGGCCGACGTGCCAGAGGCGGAGCGGACGGCACGTTTTCGCTGTGTCATTGTGCTGGTGGATGCAAACGGCCGTTTGCTGGCCGAAGCCGAAGGCGCGTGCGAAGGGCGTATTGCCTTCGCTCCCAGCGGCGACGGTGGCTTTGGCTATGACCCCGTTTTTTACATGCCCGAACAGGGCAAAACCATGGCCGAAATGGGGCGCGACAAACATTTGGTCAGCCACCGTGGCCGAGCCATGCGGCTGCTGGAACCCCAACTGCGGCAGTTGCTTGCCGCCGAGGAGGAAATTTAACGTCTGATTTGTAAACTGCGCCAACGTCTGGCTGCTGTAGCCGTGTTATCGTTCAAACGATTATCGGTTTCGTGGCTATTCAGGAGCAGTAGTATGGCAAAAATACGCGAGCAGGTTGACCGAATTCGGTTTGTTTTGTTGGTGTTGTATCACGTGCTGGTCACGGTGTTGGTCACGTCGGTGCAGTGGGTGGTGGGGAAAATAACGGCCGTTGCATAAAAGAGCTTGTGACAGGATGAACAGGATTAGATGCAAAATCCTGTTCATCCTGTAAATCCTGTCTAAATTTCTTCTTCAGCAGACAACAATTTAGCCTATCCACGACAAAGCGAGACAAACTGCGTTGTGTCACCTGCTTTACGCACAATGGGCAAATACGCCTGATTGCCCGCGCTGGGAGCCGCCAAAAAGCTTTGCCAATCCACAAGCTGCTGCTGCACCGGCAAATTGTAGTTGCTTGTCCGCGCCGGGTCGTGTTTAAACATCGGCCAGGTGGCATTACGGGCACCATTGGGCAAATCCCATACATAAAGACCGCTGTTGTGAACGACTAGCTCCAACTGCCCATCCCCATCTACATCGCCAACGGCCGGGTTATTGAGCAGCAGCCCCTCGGCAAAATAAAGGGGCTTGCCGTCGCTGGGGAAATTCGACGACGTAAGCTGCTGCCCGTTGCCATCCACAATCGTCACCGTCCACGACTGGTTGAAGAAAATCTCCATTTTGCCATCGCCATCATAATCGGCCAGCGCATAGCTCATCCCCACATCAGGGTTGGTACTGGCACCCGTTTGCGTGCGTGGGGTTATGGGGAAACCAGCAACGGCGTTCCCGTTGCTGTGCCAGGCGTAGAGCTTGCCATCATAAGCCCCCACAATAATTTCTGGCTTGCTGTCCCCGGCAATGTCGCCAATGACGGGGGAGGCGGGGACGGTGCCACCAACCGCTTTGCCGCCAGACCAGCCGGGCAACGCTTGCCCCTGGCTGTTCCAGCCAAAAACGCGAAAGCCATTGGTGGGGTGGTCGGGGCTGTAGGTGTTGTAAAAACGGCCGGTTCCGCTAAAGATTTCGGGTTTGCCGTCTCCATTTACGTCACCGACGGCGGGGGTGGATTGTATGGTTTCGAGGATATATTTGGGGAAGCCGGGAATAAGCTGGGCATTGCCAGTTACGCCATAGAGCGAGCCGCCGCAGTACCCCTGGGTAAAGGGGGATTGGTAGGGGCAAGACCAGTTGCTGGTGTTGTTGGGGAAGCGGCTGTCGAAGTTGCCTTCGTCGCTGCCCATGAGGATGTCTAAACGGCCGTTTCCCGTCAAATCTGTCAGTGCCGCCGAACTCCAAATGGTGTCGGCCAAATGCGCCTTTAGGACATCCCAATCAAAGCGTAGGCTGAGGGCGCTGTTCATGGGGAAGCAGGGGTCGGTTTGGCCGGTGTGGTGCAGCACATACAGCCCCTTGTCAAACGAACCAAAGACAATTTCCAAATCGCCGTTGTTGTCCAAATCCCCCAAGGCCGGGGTGGAAAAAACGGTGTCGGTGCAGCCAACCGGCGGCACCCCCGTGTCGCGGGTGCGGAACGGCCAGCCCGGCTTCACGCTGCCGTCGTGTTCCAGCACAATTACGCCGCCCTGGGTACATTTGTTGCCGTTGATGGTGCCAACGCCAATGACCACTTCCGGTCGGCCGTCCCGGTCAATATCAGCCACAGCGGGTGAGGCATTGATTTCATGGCTGTTGGCCGCCATGCCAAAGTTGGTGCTAATGTCCCGATCCCACAGCTTGACCCCCTGGCTGCCCTGGCTGCGGAACGCCATAATGTGGCCGTTGTTGGTTGCCAGCACAATATCGGCCACGCCGTCGTTGTTCATGTCAGCAATGGCCGGGGAACTGCGGTGACAGTTTAAATGGCCGCCGCAGTCGGCCGACGGCAGACCTGTGACCTGCCACTTGGGCGGGATTTGCGCCAAATTGGCCGCCTCATCAGCCGTTGGCTCCGTCTGGGCATTGAGCGAGCTGCCCACCATCAGCATGATGGCGGACAAAGTAAACAGGGCGAAGAGTCGCAACAAAGAATGGGAAGAAAACATAGGGAATTATCCTCGTATGAAATGCACATTGGCTGCCTAATCTTGTTATTCAGGGATTTGTCAGCCACGCGGATTGAAATGGTAAGCGATGCGGGCTTTGCTTGGCTGCAACCATGACTGATTTGCATGAGACAGGGATTAAAACGGGAGGAAAGGGAACAAATAGGTGGGAAAAACGGCCGTTTTCCTCCCCCCATTTTTAACTTCAACTCATCTTCCACGCCGTTTGCGCCACAAAATCGGCCACCGCTTTGGCAACCGGGTCAGGCTTTTCCAGCATCAAATAATGGCCCGTTTTCGGGATTTCCACATAGCGGGCGTTGGGTATCTCCGCCGCCAGGGCTTGCCCGTGTTTGGCCGGGGTCATCTGGTCTTCCGCGCCGCTGATCACCAGCGTCGGCACAGTGATTTGGTTTAGCTGGCCGCGCACGTCAAACTGGTTGCAGGCAGAAAAATCGCCATACAGCACCTCCGGGCGCGTCTCGGCCAGCAGCCGCTTTGCCAGCCCCACCTGAATCGGCTGGGCGTGGCGCGACCAGGCGTATTTGCTGATGATGCCAACCGCCTTGCTGAAATTGGGCAAAATGTTGTGCAAAATGGCATCCCCCACGCGCAGCCGGGCGCTGGTTCCCACCAGCACCAGCCCAATGACCTCCGGCGTGTGCCGCAGGGCCAGCGTTTGGGCAATGGCTCCTCCCATTGAATGACCCACCACCACGATATTGCGAAGCCCCAGGGCATGGATAAAGGCGAGAACGGCATCGGCGTAGCCGTCTATGGTGTCGTAGCCTGTTCCTTCTGACTGGGCGTGGCCGGGGAGATCGGGGGTATAAACGGCCGTTTCTGCCAAATGGCGCACCTTGCCCGGCCAGTCGGAATGTCGTCCGCCCGCTCCGTGCAGCAGCAGTAGGGTGGGTCGGTCAAAACGGCCGTTTTGCTGTGTATAAAATATTGTTTGTCCATCAATGTTTACGGTAGCCATACCCCCTAGTTTAACCACCAAACCTTAACGCGGCACGTGAATGTTTGTCCCACCTCCATCCCCTCGTTACAATCCTCCGAACCTGGGAACGAAGATTCCTGAGATTGGCGATTAGAGATTGTTAACCTTCACCAATCTCCAATCTCCAATCTCCAATCTCGAAAAATCACCAGGTTACAAACGAATAACTTAGGAACCAGGGTGGACAATATGGAAAAATTCGTAATCGAAGGGGGCCATCATTTGCAGGGAACCATTACCGTTGGCGGCAACAAAAACGCCGCCCTCAAGCTGCTTCCCGCCTGCATTCTTAGCGACCAACCCATTACCCTTCACAACATCCCCAACATCCAGGACGTGCACAACACGCTGCTCATTTTGGACGATCTAGGGGTAGATGTCACCGATTTGGGGGGTGGAAGCTGGCGCATTCATGCCCAGCAGGTCAATAAAACCGCGCTGGATGCCACGCTCGCCGGCCGCATTCGCGCCTCCTTTGTTTTTGCCGGCCCCATGCTGGCGCGAATGGGGCAAGTGACCCTGCCCCTGCCCGGTGGTGATGTCATTGGCGGCCGGCCGTTAGATGTTCACGTTCAGGGCTTTCGCGCTCTCGGTGTCAACGTGGAGATGAACGAACGCGGTCTTTTCCACATGAACGCCGACGGGCTGGTTGGCCCCGGCTACATCCTGCTGGCCGAAGCCAGCGTCACCGGCACCGAAAACATCATCATGGCGGCTGTGCTGGCAAAAGGGGAAACCATCATAGACAACGCCGCCAGCGAACCCCACGTGCGCGACCTGTGCCACTTTCTCAACCAGCTAGGGGCAAATATTGAAGGCATTGGCACCAATCGGCTGCAAATTAGCGGCGTGGAGCGGCTGGGCGGCGGCAACTTCACCATCGGTTCTGACTTTATGGAGGTGGGCAGCTTTATTGGCGCGGCGGCCGTGACCGGCGGCGAACTGCGGATCAAACGGGCCGAACCCCACAACCTGGGGATGATTCGGCTTGTTTTTCAAAAGCTGGGGGTAGTGTGGCAGGACGAAGGTGACGACATTTTTGTGCCTGCAAATCAGTCGCTTTGCATTGAAGAAGCGTTGGGTGGGCGCATTCCATCCATTAAGCCAATGCCCTGGCCCGGCTTTCCCCCCGATTTGATGAGCATTGCCGTGGTGTTGGCAACCCAGGCGCAAGGGTCGGTGCTGCTGCACGACTGGATGTACGAGAGCCGCTTCTTTTTTGTGGACAATCTTTCGTTTATGGGAGCGCGGACGGTGCTGTGTGACCCCCACCGCGTCATCATTCAAGGCCCCTCGCGGCTAATCGCCAGCCCCCACGGTGTCCCCAGCCCCGATATTCGGGCGGGGATGGCGATGGTGCTGGCGGCTCTGTGCGCCCGTGGCACCAGCACCATCCACAATATTCAGCAAATTGACCGAGGGTATGAGCGTATTGATGAAAAGTTGCGGGCGGTTGGTGCCCGGATTGAGCGGGTGCGGGAATAGATTTTGACAGGATTGCCAGGATTAACAGGATTGTAGGCATATCTGTGTTCTTCTGTGTGGTTCGTGTCCCATTTTAAGGGAACCTTATGAATGATGAAATGCGAGAAGCGGATGTGGTGCTGGAATCGCGGCGGATGGGGGCGTTGTGGCCGACGCGGTTGAGTTTTGCGCGGCAGTTGGTGGCGCGGCTGCGCCGGGAACGGTGGCGCATTGGGGCGGTGCAATGGGAGCTGGATAGGGACGGTTGTGGGGAAGCGATTTACCGGGTGGATGCGGGTAGCCATACGTTTCATTTTGTGATTTTTTCCACCGTGCTTGACCCGGCCGAACGGACGGATCGGGTAATTGCGGAGCGGTGGGATGCGGCGGCGGCGTTGTGTGAAGGGGAGCTGACGGCGGAGCGGCTGGCGCATTTTCGCGCCAATGTGCCGAAGCAGGAGTATGGCCGGGCGGACCATCAAACGTTGTCGTGGACGCGGGGGAACCGCAGCGGCCGTTTTTTTGACCATGTGGTGGCTTGTTTGGCCGACGGCCAGCAGCCGGACATGGATTTGCTGGCGCAGGGGGGGTACATTTTTCGTTCGACGGCGTATTATGCCAACGGCAAGTTTGGGCTGACGGCATATGAGGCGATTGCGCCCGACCACCCGCTGGCGGGGTCGTATATGGCGCAAATGCTGGCGGCGTATTTGTTTCGGGAGTTTGCGGTGGATTTGGCGGAGCATGTGGCGCGGTGTCGCAATCCGCAGGCGGCGCGGCTGCACCCGGATATTCGGCGGTATTTGGGGATTGGCAATGCGACGGGGTTGGGGCTGGTGCCGTTTGTGCTGAATAACCCGCAGTTGACTCATGCGTGGTGCTGGGTGCGGGAAACGGCCGTTTCTCACGCCCAAACCACCATCCCCACCGCCGCTGACCGGGATCGCCTGCTGCACCTGCTCGACCGCTGCCACCGCTACTTTGGCGAAGACCAGACCGAAACCAAGGGGCTGTTTACCGACCAGGCCACCCTACAGCGTGATCTCGCCTGGCTGCGGCAGCAGGTGGCGCAGCAGCCGCTGGATCAGCCGTGGCAAACAGTGTGCGCCCAGGCAGCGGGACGGGTGGACGTGGAGAGTGAGGAGCTGCTCAACACGCTGCTGATTGAGCTGTATCCGGCAATGGCCGATGGGCTGGTGGCAAATTTAGAGATGCCGCCGCTGGCTCCCTTGCAGCCGGAGATGTCGCTGGCGACGCTGCGTGCGCTTGTGGAGCGGGATTATGGCTGGGCGTTGCGGCTGGATTTGCGTGATCCGGCAGCGAAACATTTCTTTTGGTATTTTTCGGCCGACAGTGAGGAGCCGCTGTTGGGGGTGCGGGGTGAAGAGGCAGGGGAGGGGGTGGAACGGCCGTTAAACATCCCCCACCAAATTCAAAGCCTGATCCACGACCTTGCCAACGTCCCGGCCGGGGAAACCGTCGCGTTCTTCTTGCTGCAACAGCCACAGCACCGGCTCATCATCCAGCGGGTGCAGGCACTGGATGGGCTGGCCTACGCCGAGCCGCGCAGCAATATTATGGATGCGGGCTTTATCCCGCTTTATTTGCAGCGGTTCCAACTGGCGATGTATGGCATGGAGCGATACAGTCCGCAGTCGGTGAACTGGGTGCGGGTGACGCTGATGCAGGGCGCACCAACCGTGCAGGATTTGGCCGCTGAGGTTAACCTGGATGCTAGTCGAGAGGGTAACTGGGCGTTTCCGCTAAAGCCAGAATTTTAAGACACAGACCGCCAAAATGCTTGTTTAACTTGACACGCTATACTTCATTGGCGTACTATGGAGCCATGATCTAATTACGAGGCCAGAATGCTTATTGTTGAGACACCAGTGTTTACAAGGC
>WBZL01000067.1_pt2 | contig 83282 bp, 86 predicted proteins | sample 5204291 | NCBI WGS metagenome assembly WBZL01 (sample SAMN12344345, study PRJNA552823) | activated sludge metagenome | biome: Activated sludge suspended growth; feature: Nitrification reactor; material: Wastewater; isolation source: activated sludge from nitrification reactor of wastewater...
TTGCCCGAACCCGACGGGCCGATGAGGCCGACCACCTCGCCGGGCGCGACGGTCATGTTGACTTCCTTCAGCGCGTCGACGGCGGTGTCGCCCTCGCCGTAGCGCTTGCGCATGTTCTCGATGCGGATGCCGTAGCCTGTCATCATGCCTCCGCCGGGCCGCCCCAAGGAGGCATTAAGTCAGCGACACGGAAGCCGCGAAGCGGCTGAACTTTCGTTATCCCCTTCCGTGGGAAGGGGGCTAGGGGGATGGTCGTCAACTTAGCCCCCGATCGCCGTGGCCGGATCGACCTTCAGCGCGGCGCGGATCGCCAGCGTGCTGGCGATGGTGCAGATGATCATCACCGCGATGAAGCCCCTGAGGGCATCGCCCGGTTCGAGCAGCACGTACTTGGGAAAGAACGGCGCCCACAGCGCGGCCGAGATCTTGCCGACGACGAAGCCGATGAAGCCCAGCCCCAGCGCCTGCTGCAGGATCATGCCGGCAATGGTGCGGCTGCGCGTGCCGATCAGCTTGAGCACGGCGATCTCGCGGATCTTGCCCAGCGTCATGGTGTAGATGATGAAGGCGACGATGGCCGCGCTGACGACGGCGAGGATGGCGAGGAACATGCCGATCTGCTTCGCCGAGGTGGCGATCAGCTTCGCCACCAGGATCTCTTCCATCTGCGCGCGGGTGTAGGCCTGCAGGTGCTTCCAGCGGCGGATCGGTTCGGCCACGGCTTCGTGGCTCTGCCCCGCCTCGACCTGCACCAGCACGGCGTTCACGCTGCGGCTGGTGGTCTGCGAGGCCTGGATGGCTTCGAGCAGGCCGGGCACGCCGGGGCGGTTGAGGGCGGGGTTGGCGGCGGTGCGCGCGCGCTCGTTCAAGATGGCGTCGTTGTCCTTGAGAAACTGCGCCTCCTGCGCGTCCTTGAGCGGGATGAAGACCATCGGATCGCCGCCGGAGGACACCATGCGCCGCGTCAGGCCGACCACCGTGTAGTCCTGGCGGCGGATGCGGATGCGCTCGCCCAGCTTGAAGCCGGTTCTCACGTCGGCCACCGCCTCGTAGTGGCTGCGGGTGATGCGCCGCCCCGCCACCAGGTAGCCCGGCTCGCCGGGCTGGCCGGGCTCGAAGCCGACCACCATCACGCGCACGTCGCTGGCGTCCTCTCCGCCCCGCTTCACCTGCATGGTGAGGTAGGTGACGTTGGCCGCGCGCGCCACGCCCGGCATGCCGCGGATGGCGCGATAGACGTCGTCGCGCAGGCTCGACGGCTCGGCATAGGGGCCGAGGGTGTCCTTCTGCACCACCCAGATGTCGGCGCCGCTGTTGCTGAGCAGGACCTTGGCGTCGTCCACCATGCCGCGGTACACGCCGGCCATGGTCAGGGTGGCGCCGATGAGCAGCCCGAGGCCGACGCCGGTGAAGACGAACTTGCCCCAGGAATGCAGGATGTCCCGCCCGGCGAGGCTGATCATGCGCCCTTCCCGACGATGGCTTCGACGACCTTGATGCGGCTGTCGGCGGCGAGTTCCTTCTCGCTATGCACGATGACGCGGTCGCCCGCCTGCAGGCCCTCGCGCACCTGCACCATGCCGTCGAGGCTGGCGCTGCCCAGCCGCACCGGCACGAACTGCAGGACGCCGGCGCGCAGCACCCACACGCCGGCCTGCTCGCCGCGCTGCCGGAGGCTGGCGTTGGGCAATACCGGGCCCGGCTGCGTGGCCGGCAACTGCAGCGTCACCTCGGCCAGCTCGCCCAGCGTGATGCCGGCGGGCATGCTGTCGAAAGCCACCTGGGCGATGCGCTCTTCCGTCACGCTGTCGCTCAGCAGTTCCAGCCGCACGACTTTCCCCGGCAGCAGCTTCGCCGGATTGGCGCGCAGCACGATCTCGGCGGGCAATCCCACGGCCAGGCCAGCCGAACGCCCCTGGTCGAAGCGCACCCTGACCCACAGGCTCGCCGGGTCGACCAGCCTGACCGCCGCCTGGCCGGCGACGACGGTCGAGCCGGGTTCGGCATCGCGCGCGGTGACGACGCCGTCGGCAGGCGCGACGAGGCGGATGTTCTGTCGCTGCTGCCGCAAGCCCTCGCGCTCGGCGCGCAGGCGCGCGATGTCCTGCCGCGCCCCCGCCAGGTTCGCTTCGGCGGCCGTCACGGCGGCATCCGCCGATGTCTGTTCCTGCTGCTTCGCCTCGACGACGCTGGCGCTGACAAATTTTTTCTCGCCGAGGTCCACGTAGCGCCGGGCATTGATCTCCGCCAGTTGCCGGCGCGCCAGCGCGTCCTGCCGCTGCGCCTCGGCCGCCGACACGGCACTGTTCGCGCGGGCCAACGACGCGCCGAGGGCACTCACGCGCTCATCCAGGTCCACCGGGTCCATCTCCGCGAGAAGTTGGCCGGCCTTCACCGCCTCGCCCACATCGACATGCACCCTGAGCACGCGCCCCGCCGCCGTCGGCCCGATCAGGTAGGCGCGGCGCGCCTCCACAGTGCCAATGCCGAACAGCGCCGGCGCCACGCTGCCCTCTTCCACCGTCACGGCGGTAACACGCACGGGCGCGAACGGTCCGGTACGCACGACGACGTAGCCGAACACGGCAAGCAGCACGATCCCCAGCAGGCCGAAGCCGGCGCGGCGAACCCACACAGCATCGAATTTCATGACACCTCCCGAATGGCGTTGAGGTAAAGGGCGAACACGCGCCGGGCCTCGGCCTCCAGCTTCGCCGTGCTGCCGGCAAGCATCGCCTGCAGCATCAGGCCCTGCAGGGCGCCGAGGAACAGGGTGGCCGCGCCCTCCCGGTCAAGGCCGGCGGCGACCTCGCCGCGCTTTTCCGCTTCCGCCAGCAGGCGCACGAGCAGCTTGCGGTAGCTCTCCTGCATGCTGCGGGCGCGGCGCTTGACCGGCGTGTCCTTCGGCTTCTGCAACTCGTTGAAGATCAGGCGGGGCACACCGGGATGCCTGGCGACGAAGCGGGCATGCTTCATGAAGACCGCCTGCAGCCCCTCCAGCGGCGTCGGCGCCGCCGTCGCCACGGCATCGAGGGCCGACAGCAGGTGCGATTCGACCCAGCCCATCACCGCCAGCCAGATGGCGTCCTTGGTCGGGAAGTGCTTGAAGACGGCGCCCTGGGTCAGCCCCAAGTTCTTGGCGATATCGACCGTCGTGATGGCGCCGGGTCCCAATTTGTCCGAGAGGTCGAGCACCGTGTCGACGATCTCGGCCTGGCGGGTTTCGGTCGATAGGCGGGTGCGTGCGGGTGGCAGGCTCATGCTCAATGCGGGTAGTAAGTGTTCAATTACTTACCAGTATAGCAGGCAACGCGCATGCAGGGCGCCCCGCAGAAACGATGCCAAGTTGGCGCTATGCCCTGACGCCGGCGACCAGCCCGGCGAGTTCGTCGAGTTGCGTCACCATGAAGTCCGGGGGATCGCCGGCGAAATCCGCTTCGCTGCTCTCCCCGCCCCGGATGATCGCTACGCGCAGGCCGGCGGCGCGTGCGCCGCGCACGTCGGCGCGGCTGTCGCCGATGAAGAGCACATCGTCCGCCGCAAGCCGCCATTCCGCCAGCACGCGCCGGATGCCCTCCGCGCCGGGCTTCATCTGCAGCACCTCGTCGCGGCTCACCACTGGCTTCAGCCACTCGGCGAGGCCGAAGCGTTGCAGCGCCGCCGCGAGCGCCTTCCGTCCGACGTTGCTGACCATGCCCACGCGCAGGCCCGCTGCAACGAGCTGCAGCAGCAGCGCCGCCGCGCCCGGGCGCGGCGACCAGCGCGCCAGCGCATCGGCATCCCAGCGGTCATAGACGGGGCACAGCGCCGCGCGCAATTCCTCCATGCGCCCCAGCGGTTCCAGCCGGTCGACGGCGGCGTTCCACATGGTGGCGTAATTGCCCTGGGTGAAATCGTCTCCGCCGAGGCCGAGCACGGCATACGCCGCGCGCAATTCGGCGTGCGCCGCATCGAGCTGCCACTGGAAATCCACCAGCGTGCCCTCGAAGTCGAAGAGGACCGCCTTGAAAGCGTGATGTGCTGCTGTGTTTGGCGGCTGCATGTGGAGCAGTATCTTCGCTGCCGCCGAACGGGTCAAACGCCGCACCCGCTAGCTGCCCGGCAGCCGCGGCATGTCGGACAGGTTGAGGGCGGAATCGACGAAGTGGAACAGCAGCGTCGGCGGATGCCAGCCGGCCGCCGGCCGCAGCACCTTCTTCACCGAGTCGTTCAGTTGCATCTCGACGCGGTACGCCGGCGGGAAGGTCCTGTCCCAGCGCGGCAGGGCCTGCTTGAGGTACAGCATCTCGTGGTCCTCTCGGATGATGACCCCCATCGTTTCGAGCAGGCTGAGCTTGGGCCAGTGCTCGCCGCCGGGGCGCCCATAGGTCACGACGTTCATGAACTTCACGAAATCGCCGTAGAACGGTTCGGCGGGGTCGACCAGCTTGCCGTTCGAATAGATCGCGTCCATGAAATACGTCACCGTGAGGTTGCGCGGCGGCTGCTTCGCCCACTGGAGGAGGATGTCGTGCAGCGCGGCGGACAGGCACAGCTCGAGGTGCCCGCCGACGATGTAGAGGTACGCGGGCGGCACGTCGAAGCTGATCTCCCCGCCCTGCGAAAAGGCCCAATGGTCCGGCTGGCAATCCGCCATGTAGTAATGCTGCGCCGGCGTGTCGTCCTGCAGGTAGATGACCGGAATCTTGTTGCTCTTTGCGAAGCGCACCGCCTCGTCGACGCCGCGCTTGGCCGAATAGCGGGCGTCGTGCGTCGAGGTCGCATGGACGACGATCATGACGGCATCGCCCTGGATGCGGATGCGGGCGGGATCGGCGAATTCATGCGGCGGGCAGGCTGCCCGGCCGAGGACCGAGAACAGGGAAAGCAGAAACAGGACAAGCGCGCGAGTCGGCATTTTCGGGGGAAATGAAGGCGGCAGGAAGGATGCGCGGCGGGCGTGTGAATTATACGTTAGGCATAACTGTCAATTGCGAACATTTGAGCGTCAGCCGGCGCGGAAAGTTCAACCTCTGCCCTCCTCCGCAAAAAAAAACGGGAACCCATTCAGAGTTCCCGTTGAAACCTGCCGCTTTGCGCGGCGAGGAGGAGGATCGGTTCAGCCGATCAGGCGCAACTGCCGCCGATCGAGGGCTTGGCCACGCCCAGCTTGATGAGGATGGTCTCCAGCGGGCAGAACTTGGTGAAGCCGCTCTGGAAAAGGTTCGCGCCGACGAAGGCGGTGAACCACAGCCACGACATCTGCGACAGGTCGGCCTGGCCGTTGAAATGGGTCAGCGCCAGGGAAATCAGGATGAAGGCGCCGGCGAAGATGCGGATGTACTGGTTGACGGTCATGTGTGGGCTCGCTCGAGTTATATTAGATGTTGCTAATATACTGGCAAGCACCCGTGGCGTCAAGCGTTCGCCCGGCCTGTGTGACTTGGGTTACATAGCGCGCTGCGCCGCGGCGGCAGGCAGCAGGCTGGCGATCTCGGCGAACAGGCGCTCGGGCCGCACCGGCTTGCGCAGCACGGGGAACGCCCCGGCGCCATCGGCCAGCCCGTCGACGCTGCTTTCCCCGGTGAGCAGCATCGTGGGCAGTTCGCGCCCGTAGTCGCCGTGCAGGCGGTGCGCCACGTCCAGCCCGGTCTCGGCGCCGCGCAGGCGGTAATCGGCGATGACGAGGTCGGGCGTCCGGCCAAGCTTGAGCAGGGCTTCGCGCACTTCCGCGTAGCCGGAACCGGACACCACGGCGAGCCCTTGCCCCACCAGCAGGCCTTCCATGGCCACGCACACCAGCCGGTCGTCCTCGACCAGGGCCACCAGATAGCGATCCTGCAGGAAGCTGATCTGCCGGCCTGCCGGCGCGGCCTCGTTCTGCACGGCCGCCTCCGCGGGGGCCGGCCGCGTGCGCACCGCGAACAGCGAACCGCGGCCCGGTGCCGACTTGACGACCAGCCGCTCGCCGATCAGATCGACGAGACGCTTGACGATGGAAAGCCCGAGGCCCAGCCCCTTGTCGCGGTCGCGCCCCGGATTATCGATCTGGTAGTACTCCTCGAAAATCCGTGCGCGGTCCTCCTCCGCCAGGCCGATGCCGGTATCCCGCACCTCCAGCCACAGCCGCCGGCCGCGCACCCGGCAGGCGACCAGCACGCCGCCGCGCGCGGTATAGCGGATGGCGTTGGAGACGAGGTTGCGCAGGATGCGCTCGAGGTGGATCGGATCGCTCTCGCACCACTGCCGGGTCGGGCGCAAGCGCAGCCGCAATCCCTTCTCCTGCGCCAGGGGCAGGAAGTCCGTCGCGATGCGGTCGAACAGCGCCTGCACCGGAAAGCGCCGCAGCGTCACCGCGACCTTGCCGGCATCCAGCCGCGAGATGTCGAGCAGTTCGCCGAACATCGTCTCGAGCGCGCGCACCGACTGTCCGATGCGCGTCGCCAGCGCCTGGTTGCCGGGTGCGCGCTCGCGCGCCGCCAGCTCCGCCGCGAACATTCCCAGCGCGTGCAGCGGCTGGCGCAGGTCGTGGCTGGCGGCGGCGAGGAAGCGCGACTTGGCGGCATTCGCCGCCTCCGCCTCGGCCTTCGCCTGCGCCAGCTTGTCCATGTTGCTCAGCAGCGCCGCGCTCTTCTGCGCCACCCGCTCGTCGAGCAGCACGTTCATCTGCTCGAGCCGCTGGTACGCCTGCAGGAAGCGGTGCGCCAGCATCCAGCCCACCGCGGTGGTGAAGAACAGCGCCGCATACGGCACCAGCCGCACGCTGTCGAACATGCCGGGTCGGCCGACGGCGGCCCAGTCGTAGATGCCGAAGGCGAAGGCCACGGCGCCGGCCAGCGTGATCAGAATCGCACCCAGGCTGCGCTCCTGCAATGCCTTGCGCGCAACCACGTAAAGCGGCGGCACGACGAAGCCCAGCATGCCGAGCAGGACGAGCCGCGTCGACGTCAGCACCGACACCCAGGGCAGCAGGGCATACGGCAGCAGCAGCGACCCCGCCATCGCGCCGCGCAGCGCGCGCTCGTAGCGCGGCAGCGCCGCGCCGACGAAGCGCAGGCAGAACAGGCACAGCAGGCCGACAAACAGGAAGTACAGCGCCGTCATGGCGATCTCCCAGTGCGGCTGGGGAATCGCCAGGTGGTACAGCACATCCAGCACATTGCGCACGCCCCAGACGATGGAGGCGGCGCCGAACAGCGCGTAGGTGTCGTCGTCGCGGCGGCGCGACCAAAGGATGAGGAAGAAGATGCCGAGCAGTCCCAGCGCGGCGGCCAGGCCGACCGGCCCGATAGTCTGCAGGGCGAAGCGCCTCCAGTAGGCGTCGCGCAGTTCGGTCTGCGGCCCGAACACCGCCTCCGACACGCCGCTGTAATGCTCGGCCTGCCCTTCCAGGCGAACATGGATGAGGTTCTCCCCCGCGACAAGCGCGGCGGGCGGGACGGTGAACAGCAGGGGGCGCTTCCAGGTGTTCATCGGCTCGCCGTCCGGCTCCGCCGTGCTGCCGACCAGGCGGCCGTTGACGAACACCGTCAGGCGGTTGCCGGCGCGCGGCAGATACAGCGCCTGCATCTGCGCAGGCACGACGGGCACCTCGGCGCGGAAGCGGTACCAGGCCGTGCCGGTAAATTGCGGACGCGTAATTTTCCACTCGTCGGGCAGGCGCTGCGGCTGCCAGGCCTCCAGCTCGTCGGGCGGCTGCGCCGCATCGGACAGCAGGATGTCCGCCTTGTCGCACGGCTGCAGCGCCGCCGGGGCCGCGCCCGCGAACAGCAGCGCGGCGAGGGCCAGCAGACGCCGCAACAAAACGCCAGGATTGTCGAACACGGAACCTCCCCTTTTCGGGGTGAGATTACCCGAATGCGCGGCGAAAGTCAGTCGCTGCAGGACGGCGCCGGCTCATCTTCTGAGCCTGCTCCGCTTTACCATCATGCTGACTTCAGCGCAGGGAGTGGACGTGACACTTCCGCAATGGTGAGATGGGCTTTGAGAGAGAAGCCTATCTTCGTAACCAGAAATATCGTGCCATTTTCTGGCACGATCATGCTAGAATCTGGCCATGTCAATTGCCTCCGCCCTTTTTTCCGACAGTCTGTCCCGCCTGCTGCGCTGGCTGTTCGGCCAGCCGGACCGCGGCTTTCACCTGAGCGAGCTGCGCCGCCTGACCGGCCTGGGCAGCGCTTCGCTGCAACGCGAGTTGAAGCGCCTGACCGAAGCGGGGCTGGTGCAATCCGAGCGGGTCGGCAACCTGCGCCGCTTCCAGGCCAATCCGAATAGTCCCGTGTTCGGCGAGTTGGTGACCCTCATGCGCAAGACCTTCGGGGCGGAGCCTCTGCTGCGCGAGGCGCTGCAGCCGCTGCTGCCCGGCCTGCAGGGCTCGTGGATCTACGGCTCGGTGGCTAAGCAGACCGACACGGCGCAAAGCGACATCGACGTGATGCTCGTCGGCAAGAACCTTTCACTCGCGAAAGTGCTGGAACTGCTGCTGCCGGTGGAGGAGCAGCTCGGGCGCAAGATCAATCCGACCTGCTACACGCCGGCCGAATTCGCGCGGCGCCGCGCCGAACCCGATTCGTTCGTCAATCGCGTGCTGGCGCAGCCCGTCCTGCCCTTGATCGGAGCACTGCATGAACCTACCCGCGCTGGATAACCTGGTGCGGATCGGCCAGCTCAAGGCCGAGCCGCGCAACGATGCCGAAGTCGAACGCATGCTGGCGATGGCGAGGAGCCGGCTGGCCGACGCCGGGCAGACCAACATCTCGCTTGAAGGCCGCTTCACCAGCGCCTACAACGCCGCGCACGCCGCGGCCCTGGCTGCCCTGCGCTGGCATGGCTACCGCAGCGAGAACCGTTTCACCGTGTTCCAGTCCCTCACGCACACTCTGAATTGGCCGGCGCCGCGCTGGCGGGTGCTGGATGCCGCCCACCAGAAACGCAATATGGCCGAGTACGAGGGCTTCCTTGAGGTGGAGGAATCCGCCATCGTCGAGCTTTGCGAGGTGGTGGCCGGGCTGATCGGGGATGTGGTTAAGCTGGCAGGGAAGTAGGCCCTCACCCCTGCCCTCTCCCGCACGCGGGAGAGGGCAGGGGGAGAGGGAGAAAAACCATGTGCGGCCGCTACGCCTTCCTGACGCCCGCAGCCGAAGTCGCCAGCCACTTCGGCGTGGATGCGCCGCCGGATCTCCTGCCGCGCTACAACATCGCGCCGACGCAGCCCATCCTCGTCATCCGCCACCCCTGGCAACAGCCCGACGCCAAGCGCGAAGCCGCCAGCGTCAAGTGGGGCCTCGTGCCCGCCTGGGCGAAGGACGCCTCGATGGGCGCGAGACTCACCAACGCGCGCGGCGAGACGGTGGCCGAGAAGCCCGCCTTCCGCAGCGCCTTCCGCCGCATGCGCTGCCTCATCCCCGCCGACGGCTTCTACGAATGGGAAGCCACGCCCGCGGGCAAGCAGCCTTGGTTCATCCGCTTGAAGCGCCAGGGCCTGCTAGCCTTCGCCGGCCTGTGGGAACGCTGGCAGGCGCCGGACGGCACGCCGCTGGAGACCGCCGCCATCATCACCACCGACGCCAACGCGCTGGTGCGCCCGGTGCACGACCGCATGCCGGTGATCCTGCAGCCGGCCGACTACGCAACGTGGCTCGGCGCGCAAACGAGCGCGGAAGACCTCAAGGCCCTGCTCAAGCCCCTGCCGGCAGACCTGATGGCGCGCTACCGCGTGAGCCGGCGCATGAGCAATGCGCGGAACGAGGGGGAGGAGTGCGTGGCGCCATACCAGAGGCGCTGATTTTCCTTTGAAATAGTGAAACAAATTGGCAGAAATCGCCCATCCAGATTAGGTCGAAATTGAAAGCAAATAGGTGCCGACAAAGGAACTCGTCGTTAAAATACCGCTCCAGGAGTGGATATGGCCGAATCTAAGATCGAGTGGACAGAGCAAACTTGGAACCCGACGACCGGTTGCACGAAGGTGTCGCCGGGGTGCAAGCATTGTTACGCCGAAAAGATGGCAGGAAGGCTAAAAGCGATGGGGGCCGCTGGCTATGAAGCCGGCTTCGAATTGGCGCTTCACCCAGAACGGCTATCTCATCCAATGAAGAGAAAAAAGCCGACAGTCTGGTTCGTTAACTCCATGTCAGACCTCTTCCATGAGGGGATCCCGGATTCTTTTCTCGATAGGGTGTTTGACACTATTCGCTCAACACCACATCACACATACCAAATCCTGACTAAACGCGCAGAACGTCTGCCAGCCTATTTCAACGGGCGTCAGTGCCCAAACAACGTATGGCTAGGTGTTTCTGTTGAAGATCGCCATTACGGTCTGCCCCGCATTGACGCACTTCGTAGCGTGAATGCAAAGGTTCGCTTTCTGTCAGTCGAACCACTGCTGGAGAATCTCGGCGAGCTTGATCTATCAGGAATTCATTGGGTAATAGTCGGAGGGGAATCCGGTCCCAAGGCCCGTCCAATGAAAAAATCCTGGGCAGACAGTGTGCGGCGCCAATGTAAAGTTCAGCGCGTTGCTTTCTTTTTCAAGCAATGGGGTGGCTGGGGTGCAGACGGCATCCGGCGTAATAAGAAGGCAAATGGTCGCCTTCTTAATGGCCGCACATGGAATGATCTTCCTGTTAGTTCTGTATCTGCGTGAATGACTTCAAAAGTCCAAGTTCATATTTGGGCTACGAGCAACGTCTGCCCATATTTTGTTTGGAAAAGCATGCCTGCTAAAAAATACTAATCTGTATAAGGGTCTGTTTTTCTCATCACGCACCAACGGCATCTCTTGGCTAAATTCAAATCCAAGCCTCTTCACAAGGCTCATCCAATAGGCAAAAAACTCCTGAGGCAGGTTTGCCTTTGACAGGTTTCGCGAACCCAGCGCCTCACGCCACCCGGGCGCAGCTTCATCAAAGCGCGCTCGAGATGGGTCCAGTTCCATATCAACATTGCGCTGCAGGTCCATTGTGCTGAAGTGGACCGCAAAATCAATGTTTTTTAACTTCGCGAGGACCTCAATAATGGAGAAAGATAAAAACTCCAAGTTATATGGGTCAAGATAAGCAAGGCTGAGCGCGCCACTAGGTATTTCTGACACCATTATCTTCACAGTATCTGCTGCTGGGCCGACAAAATACTCCACAGGGACACCCAGCACGCCTAAACGTGCCGCACAAGCCTCAGCGCGCTCGCTTTGCAAGTCTCCAATCAAAACCTTGGTAAAGGGGACTTCATAAGCTGAGGCTTGTCTGCTTGCTACTACTGCCCCACCATCGCGGGTGAAAGGTTCACCTTTAACCCTAATCCGGCCAGGCCCGCAAAATGGGTCAATGAGTATTCGCTCCTCCCACTTTTTCCGAGCACCACGGGTACCTCCAATCATCTTCGCAAGCAGCGTGTGCTTTTCATCAGGAACCCACCTTCCTACGCCATCTTGGTTTGGTCCGAGTTCCACCATCAGATCCGGACATGGATCTGGCTCAACTAGTAGATGAAAAGACTTTTTCATAAGCCTAAAAAAATACCGACGTCAAAATAATTCATCCGAAAGTTAAAGGGGTCAGCTTCGTATGAATGAACGAGCTAATGGGAGCTAATGGGGTCAGCTTCGCATTTCTCTATGAAAATCGAAGCAACCCTTTAGTTACCTTTGGATTCATGCCCGTTAGGCTCGTTTAGCGGCAGCTTGATGATCGTAGCAGTAGAGCTTTCCATCAAACCATGCCGCTTTATCCTGGCAGAACTTCGTTACCTTTGGCGTCAGCTGTTTTCCACAGGTTGCGCAAACCGAGGTAGTACCCGAGCTATCCGGCGCAGGAGGTAATGGCATCGCAGAGGTCTCAGTTCTTTGTATTTCTTTGAACTGGGATGCTGTTGGGGACAGCATGGCCGAGGCGGGTAGTGTCGCAGGGACAATCACATTGGGTTTCATGAAATCCGGCAGTTCCAATGGATTAGTCGGGCGATGCTGCGATTTCAGTTTTTCTCCCCACTCCTTGACGGTGTTCCGACCGCGAATATTCACCATTCCTGCCAGGACAGAAGTGGGTCCCATTTTGTCTACGTATTTTTTATGCCATGTCGCAAACTGATCGGCTTTAATCACCATACTGGTGTCGAATGTCCCCTCGAGCGGCCGATGGATTATCGCCTTCGGGTGCACCATCACTATATGAAAGAAGCTGGGCTTTGTACCCGCCCGCCCGGTGATCTCTAGGCGTTCAAGTACTTTCTTGAGAACGGTTTCGTGGCGACGGCATTGCTCTATGGGGGACTCGATACCGTAACGACGCTCACCGGAGTACTCGGCCATGAATTCGCCATGCTCGTTGATATGCAAGCTTCCGCTGTAAGTTTTCGTTTCCAGTAAAAAGAACGTGAGCGTCCTGTCAACAACGAGATGGTCTATTTGCGCAGCCTGCCCATCAGCCTCGAGTCGTAGATCATGGAGAACCGCATGGTTCTTGCTCTCGCTGAAGGATAAGTCGAGATAATGAGCGGCGTCGCGCTCGCCTGCGAGACCCGGTGCCAGACGCCGATATTCATTTCGTAGCCAATCTTTTTGGCGATCGTCCAGACGATCGGAATTTCTCAGATCATCGAGTAGGCGCAGTCGTTTCTTATGGTCGTCGGCTGATTTAATCAGCATAAGCATCCTCCTCCGGGGATTATGCCGTTGTTGTCCTGACTATGCCAAGCAATGAACGTGTGGGCCAATTGATCTGCCCGAGTCAATCGCCGCTTCACAGGGACTGACTTTTGCAAAAAGAGGCTTTCGAGGTCCCAGTTTATGCCTATCGCTTTGCGATGAGAGGGAGAGGATAGTCGCTGCTATGCCGCTATTGGATTCCCGCTTTTTGCGGGAATGATGGGGCTTTACGGACTACCCTCGCCCCCGCCCTCTCCCCGCGTTGCGGGGCGAGGGGGAAATTCGGAAAGTCAGTCTGCGCGGGACGGCGACAGTTTCTTGCGCATGGCGGCGTAGTAGAGCACCGGGATCACCACCAAGGTCAGCAGCGTCGAGACGAAGATGCCGAAGATCAGGCTGATGGCCAGCCCGTTGAAGATGGGGTCGTCGAGGATGAAGATGGCGCCGATCATGGCGGCGAGGCCGGTCAGGGCGATGGGCTTGGCGCGGATGATGCCGGCCTGGATCACCGCCTCGGCGAAGTCCATGCCGCCGGCCACCTGCTCGTTGATGAAGTCGACCAGCAGGATGGAGTTGCGCACGATGATGCCGGCCAGCGCGATCATGCCGATCATCGAGGTGGCGGTGAACTGGCTGCCGAGGAGCGCGTGGCCGGGCATGACGCCGATGATGGTGAGCGGGATCGGCGCCATGATGATGAGCGGCACCAGGTAGCTCTTGAACTGCGCCACCACCAGCAGGTAGATGAGGATCAGGCCGACGGCGTAGGCGAGGCCCATGTCGCGGAAGGTCTCGTAGGTCACTTTCCACTCGCCGTCCCACTTGAGTGAATAGCCCGCGTAGGGGTCCTTCGGCTGGCGGATGAAATATTCGCCCAGGGTGCCGCCAGCGTTGGGCAATGCGTCCAACGCCATGCCATTCACTTTCGAGCGGATGTCGAACATGCCGTAGAGCGGCGAGTCGAGCTTGCCGCCCATGTCGCCGACGACGTACACCACCGGCAGCAGGTCCTTGTGGTAGATGGCCTTCTCGCGTTCCGTCTGGCGCACCTCGACCAGTTCCGACACGGGCACCAGTTTCCCGTCGCGCGCACGCACGGTGAGCTTGAGCAGCGAGTCGATGGTGTTCTGCTTTTCCGGCGCGAGGGTCACGCGCACCGGGATCTCGTGCTTGGCGTCGCGCGAATGCACCGGCGTGACATCCTCGCCGGCCAGCCCCATGCGCACCACCTCGACGATGTCCTTCTGCGCCACGCCGAGCAGCGCCGCCTTGCTCTGCGAGACGCGCAGCACGAACTTCTGCGCGTCGGCCTGCACGGAGTCGTCCACGCCGAGGATGTCGGCCGTGCCCTCGAAGGCCTTGCGCACTTCCTTCGCCACGGCGATCTGGCCGGCGTAGTCCGGCCCGTAGATTTCGGCGACGATGGGCGAGAGCACCGGCGGGCCGGGCGGCACTTCCACCACCTTGGCGTTGCCGCCATGCTTGCGTGCGATCGCCATCACCCGGTCGCGCACGGCGACGGCGATCTCGTGGCTCTGCCGGCTGCGGTGCTTCTTGTCGACGAGGTTGACCTGGATGTCGCCCAGCTCGCTCGAGGCGCGCAGGTAGTACTGGCGCACCAGGCCGTTGAAATTGATCGGGCTGGCGGCGCCGGCATAGGCCTGGTAGTCGACGACTTCCGGCACGGTGGCGATCTCGGCGCCGATCTCGCGCAGCACCTTCGCGGTCTCTTCCAGCGGCGTGCCGGCCGGCATGTCGAGCACGATCTGGAACTCGCTCTTGTTGTCGAAGGGCAGCATCTTCAGCACCACCCACTGCACCAGCGCCAGCGATACCGAGACGGCGATGGCGGCGAAGATGCCGATCCAGAGCTTGCGGCGGGCGGATTTGCCGGTGCGCTCGTCGAGGAAGGGGGTGACGTATTTGCGGAAAGCGCGTTCGAAGCGCCCCTCTCCCCCGGCCCCTCTCCCCTGCGGGGCGAGGGGAGAAGATGTGCTCCCCTCGCCCGCCTGCGGTAGAGGGTTGGCCATTTCACTCCCCTCTCCCGCCTGCGGTAGAGGGTTGGCCATTTCACTCCCCTCTCCCGCCTGCGGGAGAGGGGCCGGGGGAGAGGGATGATGCTTGCCGCCGAGCAGCTTCAGCGCCAGCCAGGGCGTCACCACAAACGCGATGGCCAGCGAGATGAACATGCCCATCGAGGCGTTGATGGGAATCGGGCTCATGTAGGGGCCCATCAGGCCGCTGACGAAGGCCATCGGCAGCAGCGCCGCGATGACGGTGAAGGTGGCCAGGATCGTCGGGCCGCCGACTTCGTCGACGGCCTTGGGGATGATCTCCCACAGATGCTTGTCCGGCTCGAGCTGCTGCCAGCGGTGGATGTTCTCGACGACGACGATGGCGTCGTCGACGAGGATGCCGATGGAGAAGATCAGCGCGAACAAGGAAACCCTGTTCAGCGTGAAGCCCCAGGCCCAGGAGGCGAACAGCGTCGCCGCCAAAGTCAGCGTCACCGCCACGCCGACGATGACCGCCTCGCGCCTGCCCAGCGCGAACAGCACCAGCAGCACCACGGCAGAGGTGGCGAAGACCAGCTTGCCGATGAGCTTCTGCGCCTTGTCGGTGGCGGTGGCGCCGTAGTTGCGCGTCACGGTGAAGGCGACGCCCTCGGGGATCACCGTGCCCTTGAGCGCCTCGGCGCGGGCGATGGCGGACTCGGCGACGTCGGCGGCGTTGACGCCCGGCTTCTTCGAGATCGACAGGGTGACCGCAGGGAATTCCCCTTCCTTGCCGCCGTGCCAGACGTATTGCGCAGGCTGGTCCGGGCCGTCGGTGACGGCGGCGACGTCGGACATGAACACCGGCCGGCCGCCCGACACGCCGACCACCAGGCGCTTCACGTCGGCAGCGGTTTCCAGGAAGGTGCCGGTCTCTACGAGGATCTCGCGGTTGCCCGAGACCAGGTTGCCGGAAGGCTGCAGCGCATTGGAGAGCTGCAGCGCGGCCTTGATGTCCTGCGCCGTGACGCCGCGCGAGCTCATGCGCTCCGAGTCCATGGCGACGCGCACGATGTGGCCCGGCCCGCCCAGCGTGACGACGTCGCGCGTGCCGGGGATGCGCTTCATCTCGATCTCGACGGCGCGCGCCACCTGCTGCATCTCGAAGGCGGAGCGGGCGAGGTCTTTCGTCCAGAAGGTCAGCGTGACGATGGGCACGTCGTCGATGCCCTTCGGCTTGATGATCGCCTCGCCGACGCCGAGGTTGGGCGAGACCCAGTCGCGGTTCGAGTTGACCGTGTCGTAGAGGCGCACCAGCGCCTGGATCGGGTCCTCGCCGACGACGTACTGCACGGTGATCACCGCCATGCCGGGGCGCGAGACGGAATAGACATGCTCGATGCCGGCGATGCGCGAGAGCACCTGCTCGGCCGGCCGCGCCACCAGGTTCTCCACGTCGCGCGCCGAGGCGCCCGGAAAGGGCACGAAGACGTTGGCCATCGTCACGTTGATCTGCGGCTCCTCCTCGCGCGGCGTCACCAGCACGGCGAAGAGGCCGAGCAGGAAGGCGATCAGCGCGATGAGCGGCGTCATCTGCGAGCGCTGGAAGAGTGCGGCGATTTTTCCGGAGATGCCCATTGTTTACCTAATCAGTCCCCTCTCCCCGCGAGCGGGGAGAGGGTTAGGGAGAGGGGCAACGTTGTTTACCCTCTCCCCCTGCCCCTCTCCCGCAAGCGGGAGAGGGGAGTGAAAAAAAGGAGCGCAGGGACGGGATCAGAGGAAGGAGGAGGGAGAGAACCCCTGCCCCGTTTGAATCCCTGCGCTCACAGACCGTTACGGATTCGGCCGGGCGGTGATGCCCGCCTTGACCGGATCGAGTGCGACCTTTTCGCCGGCGGCGAGCCCCGCCAGCACTTCATGAAAGCCGCCCGCCAGGAGTTCGGAGAGCCGCACCTGGCGCAGGCGCGCCGCGTTCTTCTCGTCGATGACATACACCGCCGTCACCTCGCCCCGGCGCAGCACGGCGGCGGCCGGCACCAGCAGCTTCTTCGCGCTGCCTGTGACGAAATGGGCGCGGGCGAACATGCCGGGGATGACACCCGTCAGGCTATCGGGCAGGTTTGCCGGCAAATACGCGCGCGCCTGCACGGTGTGGGTGCGCGGATCGGCGGCGGGCAGCACCTCGACCTTGACGGCGTCGATCCACTTGCCGCTGCCGGGGAATTCGATTTTCGCGCGCAGGCTGGCGCGCACCTCGGCCAGCTTGTACTGCGGGATGCTCGAGATCACGCGCAGGCCCTTCGGGTCGTAGACGGTGATGAGCGGGCTGCCGGGCGTGGCCATCTCGCCGCGCTCGGCATGGCGCTGGGCGACGAAGCCGGTGAGCGGCGAGACGATGCTGGCGTGGCTGGCCGATGCGGCGGCGGCGCCGCTGCCGGCGCGCGCCGCGCGGTAGTCGGCCTCGGCCTTGTCGAGCGCCGCCTGGCTGATGAATTTCTGTTCGTAGAGGTTCTTCGTGCGCTCGAAGTGGGCCTTGGCGTTGGCCAGCGTGGCCTGGCTGGCGGCGTAGCTCTCGGCCGCCTCGCGCGCGTCGATGCGCATGAGGAGCTGGCCCTGTTTCACCGCATCGCCGGCATCGGCGCGCACTTCGACCACGCGCCCCGGCGCCTGCGCGGCCAGGGTGGCCTGCTTCACCGCCTCGACCACGCCTTCGGCCGGATAGGTCAGTTCGATCTCGCGCAGCTCGACGGCGGCAGTCGCCAGCGGCTCGGCCTGGGCAAAAGTCAGCCCCGGCAGGACGGCGGCGACAATAAGGAGGATACGGTGGCGTATGGACGGCATGGGCTGAATATTAGTGTTTTCTTATATTGTTTGTCAAGGTGGACTCACTCTAAAAGAAAAAAAGGCCGCCGGGTGCCAGACCGGGCGGCCTTGCGCTTCAAGTCGGGCGCCTCAGCGCTTCAGCTTCATGATGCCGAGCGCGCCCATCACCATCTTCTCGAAGACCGGCTCCGAGCTGCCCTTCTTCATCTTGCGCATGAAGTACTTCTCGAAGGCGATCTTGGCCAGGTGCACCCACTTGCCCTCGGAGAACCAGTTCACGTTGCGCGGCGGAATCTGCGGCAGGGCGACGAAAGCGACGCCGGTGTCGCCGAAGTCGGCCAGGCAGACCGCGTTCCAGGTGGCTTTTTCGTAGGGTTCCTTGCCGTCGATCTGGGCGCGGATGTTGTGCACCGTGGCGGTGACCATCGATTCGATCATGTAGCCGGTCTTCGGCGCGCCGGTCGGCACCGGCGTCGCCTCGACGGGCGGAATGGCCACGCAGACGCCGACCGAGTAGATGTTCTTGAACTTCGGGTTGCGCTGGTGCTGGTCGATGAGGATGAAGCCGCGCGGGTTGGCCAGGCCCTCGATGCCGAAGACGGCGTCGATGCCCTTGAAGGCGGGCAGCATCATGGAATACTTGAAGTCCAGCACGTGCTCCTTCTTCGGCGTGCCGTCGTCGTTGTGCTCGGTGACGTACATCTTGCCGGCCTCGACCTTGGTGGTCTTGGCGTTGCAGATCCACTTGATGTTGCGCTCGCGCATGGCCGATTCGAGCAGGCCCTTCGAGTCGCCGACGCCGCCCAGGCCGAGATGGCCGATGTAGGGCTCGGCGGTGACGAAGGTCATCGGCACCTTGTCGCGGATCTTCCGCTTGCGCAGGTCGGTGTCCATGATCATGGCGAATTCATAGGCGGGGCCGTAGCAGGACGCCATCTGCACCGCGCCGACGACGACGTGGCCGGGGTCCTTGACGAATTCGCCCCAAGCCTTTTCCGCCTCGACGGCATGGTCGACGTGGCAGATCGAATGGGTGTGGCCGTTCGGGCCGAGGCCCTCGACTTCATCGAAGGCCAGCTTCGGGCCGGTGGCGATGACGAGGTAGTCGTAGTCCATCTTGCCGCCGTCGCCGAGCTCGAGCTGGTTCGCGTCGGGATGCACGCGGGCGACGCCGACCGCCGTGAAGTCGATGTTCTTGCGCTTCAGGATGGTCGCCAGGTCGAGCTCGATGTCTTCGCGCTTGCGCCAGTTGACCGCCACCCAGGGGTTGGACGGCACGAAATGGAAAGTCGGGGTATTGGATACGACGGTAATGCGGTCTTCCTTGCGCAGGGCCTCGCGCATTTCGAAGGCTGCGGGCAGGCCGCCGATGCCGGCGCCCATGATCACTACATGTGCCATGCTGATCTCCTCTCTCGATTGTTCGAATCGCTGGCGATGGGGAGATTATCCGTCCGCGGGGCGCCGTTGGCGAATCGTGCTAGCAATGCGCGAATAACTTCGGCCTATCCATTCAGGCTTCAACCTTCTCCCGCCAGATGTTGCGGCAGCCGGTTTCGCGCACGAACAGGGTCGCGGCGGCGCCGACCGCCGCGAAGCCGGCCATGAGGATCAGGCCGCCGCGGTAGTCGCCCGGCGAATACAGGCGCGCGCCGCCCTCCATCGCGCCCTGCCAGCCCTGGTCCATGACCCAGCCGACCAGCGGCTGCAGGATGGCCGGGCCGAGGAAGACGCCGACGTTCACCACGCTGGTGGCCATGCCGGAGAGCAGCGGCGGGTTGACTTCCTTGGCGCAGGCCCAGGACAGCGTGAGGCTCGCCGTTACCGCCCCCATGGCGGCGCACAGGGTGTAAGTGAGCCCTAACGGAAGCGGGCCGGAGGATATCCAGATCCACCAGCCGAAGGCATGCAGGGTGGCGCCGCCGACCATCAAGGGCTTGCGCCGGCGGATGCGGTCGGAGAGCGGCCCGATGACGGCGCAGCCGATGCCGAATCCGGCGAAATACATGCTGATGTGGTTGGAGGCATCCGTCCGCGTCATGCCATGCACCTGGGTGAGGAAAGGCACCGCCCACAGGCCGGCGAAGGCGAAGAAGCTGCCGGCAATGCCGAAATTCACGAAGAAGCCGGGCCAGGTATAGCGGTTCTTCATGACGGCGATGAGGCTGCCCAGCCAGGCGGTGCGGTCGACATGAACGGCCATGCCGCCCTTTGCGCCCGGCCGGTCCTGCACCAGGAACCAGGAGAGCACGCCGATGAGCAGGGAAAGCACGCCGATGCCGACGAACACCGCGCGCCAGCCGGTCGTCTGCGCCGCCCAGGCGAGCGGCGTGCCGGCCGACATCGAGCCGACATTGCCTATGAACATGACAGCGCCGGTGAGCGTGGCGAAACGATTGTCCTCATACCAGACGGCAATGAGCTTGAGCATGGCGATGAAGGCCACCGAGACGCCGAGCCCGGCCAGCGTGCGGCCGGCCACCGCCATCTCGAAGCTCGGCGCCAGGCCGAAGATCAGGCTGCCGACGCCGGCGATGAGGCCGCCGAGGGTGAGGATCTTGCGCGGCCCCAGCGTGTCGGCAAGCACACCGGTGGGAATCTGCATCAACGTATAGACGTAGAAGTAGGTCGCCGCCAGCACGCCGAGCGAAGCCGCGCTGGCCTCGAAGGCGGCGGCGAGATCGCTCGCGATGGCCGCCGGCGCGACGCGGTGGAACATGGACAGCAGATACGAGGCGATCGCCAGCAGCATCACGAGGATGCGCAGGCGGTTGAAACCGGCAGGCTGCATTGCGGTCGTGTCGGGCCTCATGCCTTGCGCGACAGGGCGTCGGGGTTGAGCAGGTTGGGCGGCGTCTTGCCGCCGAGCGCGGCGACCAGGTTCTCCGCCGCCAGGCGCGCCATCTTGAGGCGGGTGTCGCGGCTCGCGCCGCCGATGTGCGGCGTGAGGACGACGTTGTCCAGCTTGAGGAAGCCGGGGTGCAGGGCCGGCTCGTTCTCGAATACATCGACGGCCGCGCCCGCGATGCCGCCGCGCTCGAGGCAGGCGACCAGCGCGGCATCGTCGACGATGCCGCCGCGCGCGATGTTGATGAGGTGCGCCGTCGGCTTCATCGCGGCCAGCTCGGCCGCGCCGATGCAGTGGTGGTTCTCGGCGGAATACGGCAGCAGCAGGACGAGGTAATCGGATTCGCGCAGCAGGTCTTCCTTGCTCACGTGGCGTGCCGCGCAGAGGGTCTCGATCTCCGGCGGCAGGCGCTTGCGGTTGTGGTAGATGACCCGCATGTCGAAGCCGGCCGCGCGGCGGGCGACGGCCTGGCCGATGCGGCCCATGCCGAGGATGCCCAGCGTGGCATGGTGTACGTCGGGCCCGAGCCAGTCCATGAAGCGCCAGCGCTTCCATTCGCCCTGGCGGACGTGGCGGTCGCCCCGGGCGATCTGCCGGCCCGCCGCCAGGACGAGGGCGAACGCCATGTCCGCCGTGGTGTCGTTGAGCACTTCCGGTGTGTTGGTGACGAGGATGCCGGCGCGCGTGCAGGCGGCGACGTCGATGTTGTTGTAGCCGACGCCGATGTTGCAGACGGCCCTGAGCTTCGGGCAGGCCGCGACGATGGCTGCGTCGATGCGGTCGCTGGCAAGAATCAGGGCGCCGTCCTTGCCGGCCAGCTTCTCAGCCAGCAGCGGCCCCTCGTAGAGGATGTCGTCCTGGTTGGACGCGACTTCGAAATGCTGTTCGAGGAAGCCGATCACTTCCCCGAAAATCTCGCGGCTGACGAAAATCCCTGGCTTCATCCCCGCATTCTAGCGCGGCGCTCAGTCCTCGTTTTCCCTGAGGGACTGCCAGTAGTCGACGGCCATCATGATGACGCCGATCAGCACCACGATGCCCAGCGAGATGGATTTGATCTTGATCATGATGCTGCCGAGGAAGCCCACCATGATCAGCATGCCCAGGATGCCGAATATCGCTTTCGCCTTCATTGTCGTCTCCTTGCCTGTCGTGCTGCGTTACGCTGCCGCGATCCGCTGCTGGAGCCACCGCGCGGTGCGCAGCAGCCTGGCATCGTCGCCCCGTTTGCCGACGAGCTGGACCCCGATCGGCAGGCCGTTCTCACCTTGCAGCAGGGGCAGGCTCAGCGCCGGCAGGCCGCACAGCGTCCACAGGGTGCAGAACACCGGGTCGCCGGTCGAGGCCAGCCCGTGCGGCGCGGTGCCGGTCGCGGCGGGCGTGAGGATGGCGTCGAACTCTTCGAACATGCCCGCGAACGCTTCGCCCAGCAGGGGCGCGCGCGCCAGGGCGCGCCGGTAATCGATGGCGAGCACCTGGCGCCCGCGCTCGATCTGCCGGCGCAGCGAATCGGACAACTGCTCGCGCCCGGCTTCGTATTCCTGCTCGAAGGACGAGGCCAGATCCGCCTCCATGACGGTGCGATGCCATTCGAGGGCATCGCGCGCATTCTCCGGCAGCTTGAAGGTCATGACGCGATCGCCGAGGAGCTCCGTCAGTTCGTCGAAGCCCGCCTGCACGTCGGGCGCCGCCTGGTCCCACATCGGCGTCGGCACGAAGGCGAGCGTCGGCGGCAGCGGCGGCTCAGTGCCCAGCGTATGCACCAGCGGCGGGCGCGGTATCGGCTGCGTGTCGGGATCGTCTTCGTGATATCCCGCCAGCGTTTCGGTCAGCAGCGCCGCGTCCTGGAGCGTGCGGCCGAAGACGCCGACCTGATCGAGCGGGCGCGACTGGGTGAGGATGCCATTGCGCGGAATCTGCCCGAAGGTCGGCTTGAACCCGACCACGCCGCAATAGGACGCCGGCCGGATCACCGAGCCGTTGGTCTGGGTGCCGATCGCCAGCGGCACCATGCCGGCCGCCACGGCGGCGGCCGAGCCGCTGGAGGAACCGCCCGGCGTGTGTTCGAGGTTGTGCGGATTGCGCGTCTTGCCCGGCGCATAGGTCGCCAGCTCGGTCGTCACCGTCTTGCCCATGATGACGGCGCCGGCCTGGCGCAGGCGGCCAACCACCGCCGCATCCTCGAGCGGAATGCGCCCGGCATGCAGCGGCGTGCCGTCGCCGGTCGGCATGCCGCGCACGTCGATGATGTCCTTGATGCCTACCGGCAGGCCGTGCAGCGGTCCGAGGGGGCGGCCCTCGCGGCGCCGGTCGTCGGCGCGGCAGGCCTGCTCGAGCGCATGCTCGGCATCGAAGTACGCCCAGGCCTGCACGCGCGCCTCTTCCTCGCGGATGCGCGCGATGCAGGCGCCGACGTATTCCTCGGCGCTGAGCGCGCCTTCCTGAAGCAGCCGTGCCGCGTCGCTCGCGGAAAGCCAGTGCAAGTCCGTTCTCATCATGTCAGTTGCCGTACAGTTTGTCGGGCAGCCAGTTAACCAGCTCCGGGAAAACATACACCAGGGCCATCGCCACGAACACCATGCTGAGGAAGGGCAGGCAACCCTTGAAGATCGTCATCAACTGGATGTGCGGCGGGGCGACCCCCTTGAGGTAATAGGCCGACATCGCCATCGGCGGCGTCAGGAAAGAGGTCTGCAGGTTGAGCGCGACCAGGATGCCGAAGAAGATCGGGTCGATGTTGAAGTGCGGCAGCAGCGGCAGGAAGATCGGCACGAAGATGATGATGATCTCGCTCCATTCGAGCGGCCAGCCGAGCAGGAAGATGATCGCCTGGGAGAGGATCAGAAAGGTGACCGGATTGAGGTCGAGGCCCAGCACGAATTCCTTGATCAGGCCCTCGCCGCCCAGGTAGGAAAACACCGAGGAGAAGGTCCACGAGCCGACGAAGAGGAAGCACACCATGGCCGAGGTGCGCGCCGTCAGGAACACCGCCTCCTTCAGCCGCCCCCAGGTCAGCGAGCGGTACCCCGCCGCCAGCACCAGGCCGCCCATCGAGCCGATCGCCGCCGCCTCGGTCGGCGTCGCCAGCCCGAACAGGATCGCGCCGAGCACCGACAGGATGAGGAAGGCGAGCGGGAAGAACGCCGTCACCAGCATCCACACCACTGTCCAGAATGGCAGGGTGGCCTCGGCCTTGGGCAGCTTGGGCATCAGCGACGGATTGATGATCGCGCGCGCCACCACGTAGCCCATGTACAGGCCGGCCAGCAGGAAGCCGGGGATCATCGCCGCCGCATACAGCTTGACCACGGAGACCGCGGCGGTCGCCCCGTAGACGATGAGCATGATCGAGGGAGGGATGAGGATGCCGAGCGTGCCGCCCGCGCAAATGACCCCGGTGGCCAGCTTCTGGTCGTAGTTGGCCTTGATCATGGCCGGCAGGGCCAGCAGGCCCATCAGCGTCACGACCGCGCCGACGATGCCGGTCGCCGTGGCGAACAGCGCGCAGGTGATCAGCGCGGCCACCGCCATCGAGCCGGGAATCGCGCGCATGGACACCTGCAGGCTGTGGAACAGCCGGTCGAGGATGTTCGCCCGTTCTATGACGTAGCCCATGAATAAAAACAGCGGCACCGCCACCAGCACGTCGTTGTTCATGACGCTGAAGGTGTTCTGCGTGAACAGGTAGAAGACGCGATTGTCGAAAAAGGCCTGGTCGGGCCGGAAATAGGCGTAGTAGCCGAAGCCCACGCCCATTGCCATCAGGGTGAAGGCGATGGGGAACCCGAGCAGGATGATGAAGATGAACAGGCCCATCATCAGCAGGGCGACTTGCGGATCGGTCATCGCGCACCTCCCTTGGCCGCCGGTTCGTGATGGGTGCGGGCTTCGTCCTCGCGCTGGTGCAGCAGCGCGGTTTCCATCTCCTCGACGTCGTGCAGCCGCTGCGGCCACTTGCCCGTCTTCAGGCAGAGCACGCAGCGCAGCACCTCGGCGATGCCCTGCAGGGTGAGCAACAGGCCGGCGACCGGGATCAGCATCTTGAGCGGCCAGATCGGCACGCCGATCGGGCTGTTGACGCTGACCTCCTGGATGCGGAAGGCGTCATGGCCGTAGCCCCAGCCGGCGATCATCAGGGCCAGGACGCCGGGAAAGAAAAAGAGGAAATACAGCACCAGCTCGATGCCGGCCTGGACGCGCTCCGGCCAAAGCCGGTAGATCACGTCGCCGCGCACGTGGCCGTTGCGGGACAGGGTGTACGCCCCCGCCATGATGAACAGCGCGCCGTACATGATGTAGCTCAGGTCGAACGCCCAACTGGTCGGGTCGTTGAGGACGTAGCGCACGAAGACTTCGTAAGTGGTGCCGAAGGTCAGGATGATGATGCACCAGGCGAAGGCGTGCCCGACCGACTTGTTCAACTGGTCGATGCCGTAGATGAGGCGGTTGATCATTGGGTGCCCCCGTCGGGGTGGTCAAAAAAGAGCGGGGCAGCGTTCAGCCGCCCCGCTCTCATTTTTTTACATCGATAATGCGCTTTCGGTTCAGAAGCCCAGCTTGCCGAAGATGTGCTCGTAGCCGAGCTTGTAATCGGCGTCGTTGAGGAACCAGTACTTGGCCACCCGCTTCGCCCAGGAACGCTGGCTCTCGACCACCTTCTTGAAGAACGGATCCTCGTCGGACAGCCGCTTGTTGACGATGTCCCAGGCCTTGAGCTGCGCCTCGAAGATCGACTTCGGCGTGCGCATCACGTTCACCTTGTGCACGGTCTGCAACTCCTCGAGATCCTTCGAGTAGTTGTCCATGGCCGTCCACCAGTTCGACGCCGAAGCCGCCTCGACCCCGTAGCGCAGGATGGCCTGCAGGTCCTTCGGGATTTCGTCGTGCTTCTTGCGATTGAAGACGATCTCGAAGAACTCCATCGCCTGGTGGTAGCTGCCCATCATGTAGTTCTTCGCCACGTCCTGGGCGCCGAAGCGCTTGTCAGAGGTCGGGTTGTTGAACTCGAAGGCATCGATCACGCCGCGCTCCATGGCCGGCACGATCTCGCCGCCGGGAAGCTGCGTCACTTTCAGCCCCATTTCCTGCATGAGGTCGGCGGCCAGGCCGACGGTGCGGTACTTCAGGCCGTTCATGTCGGCCGCGCTCTTGACCGGCTTCTTGAACCAGCCCAGCGGCTGGGTCGGCATCGGCATGCAGAAGTAGCCGACGATATCCAGCTCGAGCTTCTTCAGCAGCTCGTTGTAGAGTTCGAGGCCGCCGCCGCGGTAGATCCAGGCCAGCGTCTGCTGGGCGTCGCAGCCGTTGATCGGGCCCGAGCCGAACAGCGAGGCCACCTTGCTCTTGCCGTACCAGTAGACCGGCACGTGGTGGCCGGCATCCAGCACGCCCTTGTTCACCGCGTCCATCACCTCGAAGGGCTTGACCACCGAGCCGGCGACGAGGTAATCGATGCGCAGGCGTCCGCCCGACATCTCGTTGACGCGCTTGACGTACTCCTCGGCCATCTCGTTGAAGATGTCCTTCGGACCCCAGGCGCCCTGCATTTTCAGAACAATGGTGGATGGCTTGACGGCGACGGCCGGCGCCGCCGGTGCGGCCGGCGCGGCGGCCGGTTTCGCCTCTTCCTTCTTGCCGCAGGCCGCCAGCGTGGCGACCGCCGCAACCCCGCCCGCTGCGGTCAGGAACTTGCGGCGCGTGGTAATGCCCTTGTCCTCCTTGATGTCCTTGGGCGCGGGAACGGAAATGGAATTCTCCTCGTCTTTCATCGATCTCTCCTCCTGTGGTGGTGTTATTGACTGCCCGATGGGAACCCGACTGCTGCCCCTGCTTGCTTCACGCAAGCCGGCCATGACGCCCGCTTTGCGAGATATCGTTGTCGTTATTGTTTGATCCTAAACTTTCACTTGATCGAAATCAAGTAAAGGTTTTCCCTATTCCGGGGCGTCCGCCGAGTCCAGCAGGGGAATGTCCGGCATCGTCGCCGCGGCGCCGGCGCGGCCGATCTCGGCCAGATGGCGCTGCAGCACATCCGCCTCCATGTCCTCGAAGGACAGGCTGAGGAACATCAGGACGCGCTCGGCCAGCAGGGCATAGGCCTTCATGAACGCCGCGCGGATGTCCTCCTGGCTGCCGGCCACGGCAGCCGGATCGTCGACGCCCCAGTGCGCCCTGAGCGGGGCGCCCGGCCACACCGGACAGGCCTCGTTTGCCGCACTGCCGCACACGGTCACCACGAAATCGAGTTGCGGCGCGCCCGGCGCGGCGAATTCGTCCCAGCTCTTGCTGCGGAGATTGGCGGTCTCCAGACCCTGCGCTTCGAGCAGTTCGAGTGCATGCGGATTGACGCGGCCGACAGGATGGCTGCCGGCTGAAAAGGCCTTCACGCGTCCGCTGCCGAGGGCGTTGAACAGCGCTTCGGCGAGGATGCTGCGCGCCGAGTTGCCGGTGCAGAGGATGAGAATGTTCCAGGGCTGCTTGCTCATATTCCATCGATGATAAATTCCCCCCTTTGAAAAAGGGGGGCGAGGGGGGATTTTAAAGCCGCCGGCAACGCGACACCGTTCTTAAATCCCCCCAACCCCCCCTTTCCAAAGGGGGGCTATCGGAGCCTTGCCTCATCATAGACGCTTGCCGGGTGGAGGCAGCGTGATGCGCGCACCGTCCAGGCTGAGCGTGCCCGCCGCCTGCAACCGAGCCAGCGTGCGATAGAGGGCCTCGTGCGTCAGTCCGAGTTCGGCTGCCCAGGCCTTGCGCGACTGGGACAGCGTCAGCGTCCCCGCCGTCCCCTCGGATTCGATCGCGTGCAGGATGCGCGCTTCGGCGCCGTGCAGGCTGAGGCGCTCGCAGCGCGCGCGCAGCTTGCGCACCTCCCGCGCCAGTTGCGCCATCCACGCATTGCGGAAGGCCGCGTGGCCATCCAGCGCCGCGCGGAACGCGCGAACCGGAAAGGCCAGCAGCCGTCCCGCCGCCGTCGCCTCGGCGTCGCAATGATAGGCCTTCGATTCCAGGCTGGCTTCGGCGAAAAAGCCGCCGCGGCTGCGCTGCAGGACCACCTCGGCGCCCTCGTGCGAGCGGCGCAGCAGGCGCACCTCTCCGTCGAGAACGCAGAACATCGCCTTCGGCCGGTCGCCCTGGCGGAAAACGGTCTCGCCGGCGGCAAGCTCGCGCACGCGGGCAGCATCGCGCAGCCCCGACGGAACATGCGCCAGTTCGGGGTGATCGCCTGCCAGGGCAGCCCAGTCGCCAGTCATATGATCCGGATCATAACGCAGGGCGACCCGCCCATCCTACCCTGCAGGCTGGCGAATTCGAGGAGCATCCATGAAGCACGCACTGAACCTCGCACTGGCAACAGGCATGGCCCTGGCCGCCGCGCACGCCCCGGCCCAGCAGCACGACCCCGCCATGCACATGCAGCATCAGGCGCAAGCCGCGAAACCTGCTGCCAAGGCCGCAGCGAAGGACCTCCGCCAGGCCGTCAAATTCCCGAAGGCCTTGCGCGAGCACACGCTGGCCAACATGCGCGACCATTTGCTGGCATTGCAGGAAATCCAGGCGGCGCTGGCGAAACAGGAATACGACAAGGCAGCAGATATCGCCGAGCGGCGCCTGGGCATGAGTTCGCTCGCCCTGCACGGCGCGCACGACGTGGCGCAATACATGCCGAAGGGCATGCAGGAGGCGGGCACCGCCATGCACCGCAGCGCCAGCCGCTTCGCAGTCGCGGCGAAAGACGCCGGCGCCACGGGGGATGTGAAGCCGGCGCTGGCCGCGCTGGCTGCAACGACGGCGCAGTGCGTGGCCTGCCACGCGGGGTACCGCGTTTATTAGGGCCTGAAACGCCTCTGTGGGAGCGGCGTCCACGCCGCGACGCCCCGAAGGAAGTCCTCTTGGGGGTTTTGGCGGTTGCTATCGCGGCGTGGACGCCGCTCCCACAGAGGACTAAAACTCCAGCGCGTCCTTGATCGCCGCGATGCCGGCCTTGGCGCACTTGTCGTCGGCCTCGGCAGACGGGGCACCGGAGACGCCGATGCCGCCGAGGATGCTGCCGCCCGCCTCGACCGGCACGCCGCCGCCAAGCGCGACCACATGGGGCAGGTTGCGCAGGCCGCTCGACGGCTTGCCCGGCTGGCTGATCTCGGCAATGCCGGTGGTGTCGTTGCGGAAGCTCACCGCCGTCCACGCCTTGCCGATGGCGGTCTTGGGCGTATGTGCACCGGCATAGCGGTCGCGCAGCATGACCTGCGCGAGGCCCGAGCGGTCCACCACCGCCACCGCCACCTGGTAGCCGCTGTCGCGGCAGGATTTCAGCGCGGCCTGTGCCGCCTTCAGCGCCGACTCGGGCGTCAGGGTGCGGATGTTGTAGGTGGCCTCCTGCGCGGCGGCGGTGCCGGAAGCGAGCGCAAGCACCAGTGCGGTGCCGACAACTGCTGAACGTGTCATGTTTCCCCTCCTCATCGATGATCGGTAGACGCGGGATGCATGCCGCTTAATCCCGTCCGGCGGCTTTATTTATTGCCTTCTTCATAATATGCCATCAGCGCGCCAAGCTCCAGATCGCTGAAGGGATTGCGCCAGGCCGTGCTGCGGTCGCCGCGCACGCCGATCAGCAGCCGCGCGGCGAACTCCGTTCGCGGCATGTTCCTGGCCTGTTCGAAGAGGTTGAAAGCCGGCAGTCGGGTTTCCATCGTGGGGGCTTCGTGGCAGCCGGCGCAGGCCTGGCGGTGGATGGCTTTGCCCAGGCGCAGCCTTTCGGGTGTGGCTTCCTGCGGCAGGAGGCCGCCCAGATCGAGGGGATGCTTGCGTTTCAGAGTTTCGAGGGCGGCGCCCAGGGCGCGCCAGTCGCGCCGCTCCAGGGCAGCACGGAGCGCGGGTACGGCATTGGCGTCGCTATTTGCGCGGCGCAACAGAAGGGGGAGCGAGGACAGCGCACCGGCAAGGCGGGCCTGCAGGCCTTCGCGGTGCAGGGCCGGTTCGGCACCGGACGCGGCGCGGCGCACGTCCCCTGCCATGACCGTCAGTTCGGCGGCGAGTCGCCGCTGATGCTCGTCCTGGGCCGCCGCCGCGGCGGAACACACCGTCGCGGCGAGGCACAACAGGAGGAAACGCGACAACACGTTTACTGCAGCTTGACCTTCTGCTCCATCGAGCCGCCCTTGAGCATGGTCCACTCGACCATCGAGCCGTCGTACAGGCGGGCCTTCTTGTTGCCCATCAGCTCGCTGGAGACGAACCAGCCGACCGATGCCCAGTGGCCGGTGTTGCAGAAGTTGATCTGGTCGCCGCTGGCCGGCACGTTGGCAATCTTGTAGAGCTGCTCGAGCTGGGCCTTCTTGCGGAATTCGCCCATGCCGTTGACGGTCATCCAGCCGTTCGGCAGGTTCTTCGCGCCCTCGATGGTGCCGCTCTCGCCGGCCTTCGGATGGCGGTTGATGCCGACGTACTGGTCCTCGGGACGGTTGTCCACCAGCAGCACGCCCGAAGCCTTGGCCTTCTTCATGTCCTCCATGGTGACGATCATGTCCTTGCGCACGCTGACCTTGAAGGTCTTCGGCTCGCTCTTGGCCGCGCCCGCCTGCAGCGGGTTCTTCTTGTCCTTCGCCCACGCCGCCATGCCGCCGTCGAGGATCGAGACGTTGTCGTGGCCGAGCACCTTGAAGGTCCAGTAGACGCGCGTGCCGATGCCCATGTCGGTGGACGACATGCCGGGGGGCACGAGCACGACGTGGGTGGCGTTGTCGATGCCGAGCTTGCCGATCATCTCGCCGAGCGCGTCGAGCTTGGCCGGCAGCATGTCGGGCACCTTGTCGGCGGCGCGCTCCTCGCGCCAGCCGTCCTTGCCGTAGTTGCTGTTCACCGCGCCGGGAATGTGGCCGCGCAGGTAGTCGGTGGCCGGCTGGAAGTCGATGTAGACAATGCCCGGCTTCTCGAGATGCGCCTTCACCCACTCCACGTCCACCAGCGGGTCGGCGGCAAACGCCGTGCGGGAGGCGGCCAGCAGCAGGAAGAGAACCCCGCCCAGCCATTTGCCCCATCCTGTCGTCATTAACGTTTTCATCCTTTGTCTCCTCGTTCAGATGGTTATCGTCAGATCGGAACTCAGGATCGCCGCAACCGCGCGGTCCCAGGCTTCGTCTTCCATGTCCCGACGCCGCAAGTCGATGGATTCGACGCGGTGCGCCGGCTCCATTTGCCGCAGGGCGGCTATCACGGTCTGGGCGTCGGGATACAGACCGGTGTTCAGTTCGAGAATCTTCATCCCACGGGGATGTCCTTCGGTCATAGGCTCAGCACGGCGTCGGCGTCGGCGCAGGCCCGGGCGAGACCGCCGGCATCCAGCAACGGCAGATCATCCGCCATGGCGGCGACGGTGGTTTGCGGTGCGATGCCCGTCAACTCCAGCAACTCGGCATTGGCCGCGTTCTCGGCGTTTTCTTCGACCGGGTGATCCATGAAGATCAGGGTCACGGCATGGCCGAAGATCGTCAGGCCGGCCGCCACGCGCATGGCCTCGGCGTGGTCGCGGCGCGCCAGCACGAGGAGTTTCTTCTCGCTCACAGGCTGACCACCCTCTTCGCCTCGCCCATCAGGGCGCTATTGACCGTCTGGCTGCCGAGTTCGACCGGGCAGGTCGCCTCGCCGCAGAAGCGGTGCCAGGATTCCTCACAGACCACGGCGCGGGCATCCTGCAGCGCCGCCTGCACCTCCGCGTCGAGCAGTCCGCGCACGCCCTCGTGCGTGAAGAAGGCGCCGAAGGCATGCTTGCCGCGGCGGCAGGCCAGCGCCAGGGGCAACAGGAAGCGCGCGCCGGCTTCCGTGCCGACATGGAAGAGGATGTCCATCAGGAATGCCCCTCTCCCCCAGCCCCTCTCCCCGTCCCACAGGGATTTCCTTCGGTCACAAGCGGGGCGAGGGGAGTCTTGCGGCTGCTCAGGTGCCAGCCGACGGCGAATGCCGCCAGCGCGAGGGCAACTGCGGCGGTGATGATCGCGCCCATCCGCAAGACGCCGTCCTGCGGCGGCTGACTATTGCTTGCGCCGGCCTGCGCCCGTTCGGCATAGCCGACCGCATCGGCCGGCAGGCTGCCGTCGGCGGCCCACTCGGCCCAGCCTTCCGCATACAGCCGCGCCGGCACGCCGTGGCCGGCGATGAGCAGCGTGAGATAGGCCAGCCCCTCGAAAGCATCGTGGGCGTAGGCGACCGCCGGGCCATCCGGCAGCACGGGCTTTTTCCCCTCGGCGCCCAGCGCCGCGCGCAACTGCAGCGCCGGCAGGCTGATCGCGCCGGGCAGATGGCCGGTGCGCGCCGCGCGTGCGGTTTCGCCCCAGTATTCCGCATCGCCGCGTCCGTCCAGCAGCCGCGGCTGCGGGCGCAGCGCGCGCAGTTCGTCGCGCAGCACCATCAGGTTGTCGCGCATCGGCGCCGCGAACACTGCCTCGCGGATCATGCCGCGCTCGCGGCCGGGGCCGGCGGCGGCGCCGGCCGCGAATGCACGGCCGAGCGGCTCGGTCAGCACGCGCACGCTGCGCTGGCCGGCAATGTAGAGCAGGCCGGCGACGAAATCGCGCGCCACGGCATCCTGTCCGACGACGAGCACGCCCTCCTCGCCGGACAGCCCGGCGGTGCCGAGCAGCCAGAGCAGGTCGCGCGCGCTCGGCAGGCGCCGCTGCGGGCCGAGGAAATCCTCGGCGGGCAGGCAGCGCGCATCGGCGAGGCTTTTCGCGCGGCAATCGGCGAGCGGGCGGGTGTCCACCACCACGCTGCCCTCCACCGCAGCCGAGCGCACATAGGCGAAATCCTCCGCCGCATGCGCAGGCAACGCGAACAACAGGGCGGCAAGGCAGGCCAGACGCTGCATGTTCAGCAGCCGCCGAAGCGCTTCACGGCCGGCGCGGCGTCGCCGCCGGCACCCTTCGGCGCCGGCGGGTTCTCGATGTAGAAACCGATGAGTTCGATCACCGACACCTTGCCGAAGCCGCCGCCGACGTCGATGTCCGGCAGGCTTTCCGCGGCGGCCGGCTTCTTCGCGGCTTCGACGGCGGGACGCGGCAACGCCGCCAGGGAAAAACCGACGGCGCTCACCGCCACGGTCACGGCCAGGGCCGCGCCGCAAAAGATCAGGCTTTCCTTGTTCATCATGGACGGCTCCTCACAAAGAATCGCTGAAGAAGGCCAGCGCCATCATGCCGAAGGCGACGCAGAACATGACGAGTTGCGCGAGCGTCTCGAAGTCCATCAGCGTCCGCCTCCCTTGTAATGCTGCACCAGCCGCTCCAGCGGGATCGCCTCGCCCGTCACCGGATGCGCCACCGGCGGCGACAGGTGCGGCACGCCGTCGCGCGTCACCTTCATGCTCTCCGGCGGCTTGACGTAGACGAAAGTCAGCCCCCCCAGCACGGCGAGCACCGAGGCGGCGATGAGAATACGCATGGCGATTCTGGCAAGCATGCTCAGTCCTTCTTGATGTAGATCCGCCAGCAGTTCGGATCCTTGATGGTCTCCAGGTGCGTCGCGTTGAGCTCGTGGCACATCGGCGGCAGCGCCTCGACCGAGGAGGGGTTGTCCACCATCACCTCGACCACGGCGCCGGGGCCGACCTCGCCCACCGCCTTCTTCGTCATCAGCTGCGGGCGCGGGCAGGAATCGCCGCGGCAGTCCACCTTGCGCGCCACCTGCACCCGGCTGCCGTCGCTCAGCACGGCCTCGCCGCCGGCGGGCGCTTCCTCGACCTTCTTCTTCGATCCGAACAGTCCCATCTTCGCTTCTCCCGTTTCAATTTCAATATTGCAATCAGGCGCCCTGCCCCTCGGCAACTTCCTTCTGGTGCATCTCGTGCTGCGCCTGCTGCGCCCGCTCGCGGCGCAGGATGGCGCGGTAGATGGCGAACAGCACGGCGGACTGGATCAGGCCGAAGACGACGGCGGGAATGCCCAGCTTGTCCTGCAGGGTACGCGCATTGGCGAAGCCGAGCTGCAGCGCCTGCAGGTTGGGCTCGCCGGTCATGCTGGCCGGCGCCGGCGGCCAGTAGTTCCACGACCAGATCAGCGAGAAGAGGAACATGCCGACGAAGGTGAACAGCAGCGCCCAGGCGGCGCCGATGTTGCCCTCGCCCGCCTTCACCCAGGTGGACACGGTGCATGCGCCCGCCAGCACCATGCCGATGCCGAAGAGGAACAGGCCGGCGAAGGTGTTCAGGCCGACGTCGAAACTCATCGGGTGCCCGGCGCCCACCGTCATGAAGCCGGTGAAGCCGACAGAAAGGATCATCATCGCCACCAGCAGCGCCTTGGTGTTGCGGTAGGTCTTGAACATGATGGCGTCGCGCAGTGCGGCGGTGTTGCAGAAGCGCGAGCGCTGCACCAGCAGCCCGACCAGGGAGCCGAAGAGGAACGCGACCAGACATTCTGCGACAGGTGACATAAGCTCTCCTTCAGCCTTCCAGTATCTTTTTGTAGATCAACGAGCCGACCCAGGCGCCGGCGATGATGCCGGAGATGGCCAGGTAGCCGCCGAGGTTCATCTCCGCGCCCATGCCGAAGAAGGTCGACACGTTGCAGACGAAGGCGAGGCGGATGCCGATGCCCATGAGCAGGCCGCCGATGGTGATGAGCAGCCATTCCGAGGCGCGGCGCGGCATGCGCCAGTAGAACTCCTTGCTCAGCACCGCGCCGACGAAGGCGCCGAAGAACATGCCGAGGCTGATGTAGATCTTCCAGTAGTCCGCGTGCGGCGGGAAGACCAGCTGCCAGAAGGGAATGCGCTGCAATTCGTCGCCGAGGAAGAACTGGGCGATGAGCCCGGTCATCATGGTCTCGCCGCCGCCCACCGTCCACGCGCCGACGATGAGGAAGAGGAAGATATCCAGCACGGCGATCGCCGCCAGGGCGATCACGGGGTCCAGGGTCTTGCGGAAAAACTCCATCGCTATTTGTCTCCTCCTCGATCAGGCTGGCATCAGCCGGCGTTCTTCTAGTATGCTGCCGATTCTATTGGCCGGACGGCCGGGGCTGGTGGTAATTATTGCCAACAGCGCAAAGAAAGGAAACCGCATGAATATCTATCTGGATGCCGGCGATGTGCTGGACCACATGTTCAATGCCTGCACGACCTCGCAGATCAATGAATTCATTCCCGAAAAGCGCGGCTTCCGCATTCACGGCCACAGCACCACCATCTCGCTGGAGCGGGCCTTCTGGAGCGTGCTGGAGGACATGGCGCGCGACGCCAACCAGCCGCTCGCGCGCCTCATCGAGCGGGTGCACGACGGCTGCCTGGTGGCCAACGACAAGAACATCGCCTCCTGCCTGCGCGTGATCTGCCTCAAGTACCTCAACATCTACAGCGGTGGCACCCCGGCGGCGCGTGCCGAACTGACGCGGGCGGCGTAGGCCGCGCGAAAGTCAGCCGCCGCGGCACGGCGATCATTTCGCTTCCGCCGCCTTGCGTTCCAGATTCAGCGCCAGCAGGCGCCTGAGGATTTCCTCGTCGGGCATGTCGGGCGTGTAGTCGCGCCAGCCGTAGGCGGCGGCGACGGCGGCGTCGAGGGCCTTGTGGGCATTGTCGAGCCAGGCCGGGCGGGCGTTGTAGAGGTTGGTCAGGGTGCGCTTCTTCAGTTCGGCTTCATGGCCGGGCTTGGCCACGATGCGGTCGGGGTAGCCCGGCACGACTTCGGGAATCCGTTCCGTCCACTCCGGCGGGTTGAGCCAGTTCTCGCGCAGTTCGTTGAGGCGGCGCGCGGCGGCGGCGATGTTCGCCGCCGGAATTTCCTCGGCCATGCACGGCGGCGCGCCGCGGCCGGCGCGCGGCGCCGTGTCGCGCGGCGTCAGGCCGGCGGGGAACGGGAAGGTCTCGAAGGTGGTGGTCGGCGTGTAGCGTGGGCGGTCTTCAAGCGAAGTGCCGAGCCGCAGCGACCAGAGTTCGTGGAAGCGCGAATGCAGGATGCCGAAGGTGGCGTCGTCGGAGCGGGCAATGGCAACTGTCGCGGAATCCGGAAGAACAGCTGGATGAAACCAAACGAACAGCCGATGCTTTGAAACGCGCGGTGTGCAAATGTATCGGGCATGTCCAGAAATAGCACGGCGCATTCCTGACCTTGTCTCTCCATGCAGCCACCAGTATTTTCTGTGGCCTTCCCGATTCACATTATCTCGAATCGGTTTTACAACAGTTCGGACGTGGGCGAACGGCACCTCGAACAGGGAAGCGTCTTCTACCACCATGTCGCAGCCAAAGTCGATGACCCAGGTATCGGATGAACGACGGGTTATTTCCATACCGTTTGCCCAAGGGCGAACAACCTCGATGTTTGAGCGGCCATGAGGGTTCGGTTGTGCCAACCATTGCCGAGCTAAATCTCCTGGAATATCGAAGCCACCTGATTTCTGTGTACCAATGAAGGCCGTGCCAGCGTTTTCTTGCAAGGGCTGTGCTTGTGTCAGGTCAACCGCATGTTCCGTCCCTGCCGAGAGATCGCTGTAAATGCAAACAACTTCTGCTCCGTTGAGTCGCGCTTTCCTATCATTGCCAAAACAGACTAGCGACACCCGCACCGCAGCGCCTTCGTTGATCCAGTCCTCGTCGCTCCACGCTTCGAAGATGCGCGTCGACTCCACGATGCGGTCGAGCACCTTGCGGTTGGCGCCGCCACGAATCGAATTGGTGGCGACCAGTCCCGCCGCCCGGCACTTGCCCGCTTCGATCTGCGCGCGCGCCTTCTCGAACCAGTAGGTCACCAGGTCCGCGCCGCCCGGCACGCGGCCTTCGTAGCACTTGCGCAGCGAATCGGTGTACTCGGCACCCAGTTCGCCGCGCATCATCTTGTCGCCGAGGAAGGGCGGGTTGCCGACGATGGCGTCGCATTCGGGCCATTCCGCCTCCTCCACCGCCGTGCCGCCGGGACTGACTTTCACCAGCGCATCGCGGTTCTCGATGTTGTCGAGCGGTTTCAGGATCGGCTGATTGGAAACGGCATAGCCGTTGCGCAGCATCCACTGGATTTCGCCGATCCAGACGGTGACGCGCGCCAGTTCCGCCGCGTAGGGATCGAGTTCGATGCCGAGCACGTTGGCGGGCGAGACCTCGATGCTGACCTGCCGCTGCAGGCCGAGGGCCTCGGCCTCGACGTTGGCGCGGCGCTCGAGGTCTTTCAGCGCCTTCAATGCAAGGTAGAGGAAATTGCCGCTGCCGCAGGCCGGATCGAGCACGCGGAAGTTGCGCAGGCGTTCGAGCTGGTGGTGGAACAGCGCGGCGGCGTCCTTCCAGGCCTTGTCGCCCTGCTTCTTCGATTTCGCCATGCGCGCGGCGATGGCGTCCTTCGCCGCCCGCCATTCGGCGGCGAGCGGCCGCACGACGACGGGCTCGACGAGCCGCATGATGGTCGCCGGATCGGTGTAGTGGGCGCCGAGTTGGGAGCGCTTGGCGGGGTTGAGGCCGCGCTCGAAGAGGGTGCCGAAGATGGAGGGGTCGATGTTGCGCCAGTCCATGGCGGCGGCGCGATGCAGCGCGGCGAGGTCGCCCTTTTCCAGCGGCGGCACGGCGACGCTCTGGAACAGCCCGCCGTTGAACCAGGCGACGGCCTCGTCGCCGTAGTCGCCGCCGCCCTGCATGGCGGTGAACAGCGCCGTCAGCCGGTTCGTCGCGCGCGCCGGATCGTCCGCCGTCTTGCCGAGCAGGCCGGTGAACAGGCCGCGCGCCAGCAGGCCTTCGTCCTCGGCGAACATGCAGAACAGGCACTGGATGAGGAAATGGGCGACCTGGTGGGCCTCGTGCCCGCGCCCGCGCAGGGTCTCGGCCAGCTCGCCGAGCCGGCCGGCGGCTTCCTCGGTGATGGCGGCGAGGGATTTGACCGGGCGCAGCTTTTCCGGCTCGGTGAACAGCCAGCGCAGGGTCTGCAGGTTTTCGGGCGAGCCGATGTCTTCGATGCGGATGGTGCGCGGCTCGTCGGGGTAGCCGGTGAAGGCGGTGTGGATCTCGATGCGTTCGCGGTCGCTGACGACCAGCAGCGGCGGGTTCTCCAGTTCGAGGGCGTAGTCGGTGAGCTGCTTGAGCGCGGCGCGCAGATCGCGCCCCGGCCGCTTGTTCTCCCAGCCGAAGTGGCCGCGCTTCCAGACGTCGGCCCAACCCTCACCGCCGCCGGCCTTGCCGGCGCCGCGTTCGAAGCAGTAATTGCCGGAATCGCGCGGCTTGTCGACGCCGAGCAGATCGCACAGATCGTCGAAGTGGGCCTGCGCGCCGGCGCGTTCGGAGAGCGGATTGTCGCGCCACAAGGCGATGAATTTTTCCGGCGTCATATGGCTATTGTCGCCGAAAAGGCGGCTCCGGCGGGACGGCGCCGTCGGTGCAGCAACGAGCGCGCTGGAACCAAAACGCTGGTGCGCCGCTCGAAGTGCGTATAATACACACCATGAACAGCGCCGAAATCATCAGGAAGCTGGAAAAGGCGGGCTGGGTGCTGCGCGGGGTGAAGGGATCGCACCATATCTATGTCCACCCGCAGCGCGGCGGCCACATCAGCGTGCCGCATCCGAAGAAGGATTTCGGCAAGGGCCTGGCGCAGAAGCTGCTCAAGCAGGCCGGTTTGAAATGAAAGGAGCAACATATGAGCCCCCACGCTCACATCCGTTCGCTGCCCCCCAAGGGGGCGCATGCCGCCCTTGGGGCGGCCCAGCGGGAGACATGACATGAAGTATCCGATAGCCATCGAGCCGGGCGACAAAAAGCGCGCCTTCGGCGTGGTCGTGCCCGATTTGCCGGGCTGCTTTTCCGCCGGCGACACCCTGGATGCGGCCATCGACAACGCGCGGGAGGCCGTCGAATTGTGGCTGGAAACGGTCATCGACGACGGCGGCGCGGTGCCCGAACCGCGCGCCATCGCCGAGCATCAGAAAAACCCCGAGTTCGCCGGCTGGGTGTGGGCGGTGGTGTCAATCGACCTGGCCGAGTTGTCCGACAAGGCCGAGCGCGTGAACATCACCCTGCCTGCGCGCGTGCTGCGCCGCATCGACGCGGCGGCCAAGGCGGCGGGGGAATCCCGCTCGGGTTTCATCGCGCACCTGGCGCTGCGGGACTGACAGCAGCCGCGCGAAAGTCAGCCGCCACGGCACGGCGAAAAAAACGGCCCGCATGCAGCGGGCCGCCTTGACCGTTCGATCCCGGTTTTACTTGTAGAAACCGCGCGCCTTCATGCGGTCGCAGGCGTTCTGGCGCGGCGCCGGCAGCGTCTTGCCCTGTTCCTTGGCGCGCGCCTCCATCTGCTTGTGCTGCGCCTCCTGCGCAGCCTTGCATTCCTCGTAGGTCTTCGCCGACATCATGGCGTTGTGGTGCGCGGTGCGCTCCTCCGGCGTCATCAGGCTCCAGCCGGGCGTGTTGTCCTTGTTGAACTGGTAGCGCATGCCCGGACCGCCGCCTGGTCCCATGCCGCCGCCCGGTCCCATACCCGGTCCCATGCCGCCGCCGGGACCCATGCCCTGGCCGGGTTGCGCGAACGTTACGGCAGGCGCCATGGTGGCGAGAAGCACTGTCAGGGCAATAATTGCGTATCTCATGGCTCGATCCTTTCCGGTAGTCGGGGAATATCCGGCGTTTCCGGCCGGGTTTGTCGTGATGGACTGGACAAAGATAGCCTTCCCGGGACGAATGTCAAATGCCTCACGCGCGCTCCAGCGTCGCCCCGTCCGGCGTTCGCCGCCTGCGCGGGAGCCGGCCTGGATGCGTCAGAGCCAACCCTCGACCTTGGCGCGGGCGGGCACGCCGCCGGCGTGCACCACCTTGCCGTCAACCACCACGCCCGGCGTGGACAGGACGCCCCAGGTCATGATCTGTTTCAGGTCCTCGATTTTTTCGAGCTGCACTTCGACGCCCTTTTCCTTGGCGACGTCCTCGATGAGTTTCAGCGTGTTCTTGCAATTGGCGCAACCGGTGCCGAGCACCTTGATGTTCTTCATGACGTTCTCCTTAATGGATGCAGCAGCGCGCCTGGTCCTTTCGGTCGGGCTGCAGGGGGGCGGCCATGGGAAGGCTCCTCAAAGAACGGCGTTGAAAACGAAGCCGACCAGCAGGATGCCGCCCGCCACCACGCCGGCGAAAATCGCGATCAGCTTCACCTTGAGCACCTTGCGCAGGATGATGAACTCCGGCAGCGACAGCGCAATCACGCTCATCATGAAGGCCAGCACCGTGCCGAGCGCCGCGCCCTTCGCCAGCAGCGCCTCCACCACCGGGATGATGCCTGCGGCGTTGGTGTACATCGGCACGCCGAGCAGCACCGCCGCCGGCACCGACCACCAGGCATCGCGGCCCATGATCGAGGCCATGAAATCCTCCGGCACGTAGCCGTGGATGAGGGCGCCCGCGGCGATGCCGGCGACGATGTAGGGCCAGACCTTGCCGACGATTTCCCTGACGTGGTGCCGGCCGGAGGCGAAGCGCTCCGACCAGCTCATGCCCTCGGGAATGTCCGCCTCTTCGGCCTGCGCCGCCCGGGCCATCTCGCGCACCCAGTCCTCCAGCAGGTGTTCCAGCTTCAGCCAACCGATCACCCAGCCTGCAATAATCGCCACGCCGAGCCCCATGCCCAGGTAGAGCACGGCCACCTTCCAGCCGAACATCGCGAGGAGCAGGCCGAGCGCGATTTCGTTGACCATCGGCGCCGAGATCAGGAAGGAGAAGGTCACGCCCATCGGCACGCCGGCCATGAGGAAGCCCATGAACAGCGGCACCGCCGAACAGGAGCAGAACGGCGTGACGACGCCGAGGCCGGCCGCCATGACGTTGCCGGCGCCCGCGCGCCGGCCAGCCAGCAGCGCGCGCGTGCGCTCGGGCGAGAAGAAGGTCTGGATCACGCCCATGACGAAGACGATGAGCGTCAGGAGCAGCAGCACCTTGGGCGTGTCGTAGATGAAGAAATGCACCGCCTCGGCCAGATGCGTGCCGCGTTCCAGAGGCATGAGTTCGAGCGCCGCGTCGGCGATGGGCGTCAGGCTGGCATAAAGGACGGCCCAGACGCCGAGCAATGCCAGGACGGCGGCCCAGACGGCGCGGCTGTCGGGATGGGGAGTTGTCGTTTGGGCCGTCATGAATTCTCCTTGGCTCGGGCAGCGCCGCGCTCGTACCAGCCCTTGCTGGCATTCACCACGCGTACGACCAGCAGCATCACCGGCACCTCGATCAGCACGCCGACCACGGTCGCCAGCGCCGCGCCCGACTCGAAGCCGAACAGGCTGATCGCCGCCGCCACGGCCAGTTCGAAGAAATTGCTGGCGCCGATCAGCGCCGAGGGGCAGGCGACGCTGTGCTGCTCGCCCACTGCGCGGTTGAGCCAGTAGGCCAGCGCGGAATTGAAGAACACCTGGATGAGGATCGGCACCGCCAGCAGAGCGATGACCAGCGGCTGGCGCAGGATGGCCTCGCCCTGGAAGGCGAACAGCAGCACCAGCGTGGCGAGCAGCGCGGCGATCGACCAGGGGCCGAGCTTCGCCATGGTTGCGTCGAAGTGCGCCTGCCCCTTTTTCAGCAGCGCGCGGCGCCAGAGCTGCGCCAGCGCCAGCGGGATGACGATGTAGAGCACGACGGAAGTCACCAGCGTGTCCCACGGCACCGTGATCGCGGAGATGCCGAGCAGCAGGCCGACGATGGGCGCGAAGGCGAAGATCATGATGGTGTCGTTCACCGCCACCTGCGACAGCGTGAACAGCGGATCGCCGCTCGACAGCCGGCTCCAGACGAAGACCATCGCCGTGCACGGCGCGGCGGCGAGCAGGATCAGGCCGGCGATGTAGGAATCGATCTGGTCGGCCGGCAGCAGCGGCGCGAAGATCTGGCGGATGAACAGCCAGCCGAGGAAGGCCATCGAAAAGGGCTTTACCAGCCAGTTAACGAACAGCGTCACGCCGATGCCGCGCACGTGGCGGCGCACCTGGTGCAGGGCGCCGAAATCCACCTTCACCAGCATCGGGATGATCATCACCCAGATGAGCAGGCCGACCGGGAGGTTCACCCGCGCCACTTCCATGCGGCCCAGCGCCTGGAACGGCGCCGGGGCGGCCTGGCCGAGCGCGATGCCGGCGACGATACAGAGGAACACCCACAGCGTCAGCCAGCGCTCGAAGAGATTCATGGGCGCGCCGGCGGCGGCCTTCATCGTGGTTTCGCACTGCGCACTCATTCAATGCTCCTCGTGGATGCGGCGGGCGGCGGCCATGGCCTCCTCGCTGCTCATGGATTCGAGCGGCAGCGCGAGGAAGGCATCGACGCGCCGCTCGAGTTGTCGGTAGGCCGCTTCGAAGGCTTCGCGGCGCGCCTCGATCGGCTCGACATGCGCCGGATCGGGAATGCCCCAGTGCGCGGTGGCCGGATGGCCGGGCCAGACCGGGCAGGCCTCGTTTGCCGCGTTGTCGCAGACGGTGAAGATGAAATCGAAAGTCAGTCCCCCGGGGACGGCGCCCACGTTGAATTCGTCCCAGGATTTGCTGCGCGCGTCGGGCATGGCAATGCCGTGCTTCTCCAGTGTTTCCAGCGCCACCGGGTTCACGCGCCCGGCCGGCTGCGAGCCGGCGGAAAAGGCACACACGCGGCCTGCGCCAAGATCGTTGAACAGCGCCTCGCCGAGGATGCTGCGGGCCGAGTTGCCGGTGCACAGCACCAGGACATTGAAGGTTCGTTGCGTCATGATCGGTCAGGAGATGGTGGATTTGCGGCGCTTTGATTTCGTCGGCGGACAGGGCTTGCCGCCGCAGCAGTTCTCGGTGAGGAAGGCGACGATGCCGTTCATCGCCTCGAAGTCGGCGGAATAGAAGATGAAGCGGCTCTGCTGGCGCGCCTGCACCAGGCCGGCATTGGCCAACTGCGCCAGATGGAAGGACAGCGTCGCCGGCGGCACCTTCAGCCGCGCGCCGATGTCGCCCGCGCACAGCCCTTCCGGTCCGGCCTCGACCAGCAGGCGGAAGACCGCCAGGCGGGTTTCCTGCGCCAGCGCCGCCAGACACGCGACCGTCCGTTTCAGTTCCATGTTTCCATAATAATCGAAATAATCAGCGCAAGGCAACGCCTGTTCGTTACGCCTCCTCCCCCGCAATGCCCAGCTTGCGCAGCTTCTCCCACAGGTTCTTGCGGCTGATGCCGAGCACCGCGGCGGTTTCCGCCATGCGCCAGCGGTTGGCGCGCAGGGCGCTCTCGATGTAGCGCCGCTCGCAGGCCTGCAGGTAGTCGGCCAGCAGTTCGTCCGGCTCGTCCTCCTGCGGCGCGGGCAGTTCGCCGAAGAGCAGCTCGGGCGTCAGCACCGGCTGGGTGGAAAGAATGCAGGCGCGCTCGAGGACGTGCTTCAGCTGTCGGATGTTCCCCGGCCAGGGATAATCGAGCAGGGGCTTTTCCGCGCTGCGGTGCAGACGGCGCACGGGGCCGCCATGCTCGGCTGCGCAGCGCGCGAGCAGTCGCTCGGTCAGCCACAGGATGTCTTCCCTGCGCTCGCGCAGCGGCGGAATGTGCAGATGGATGACGTGGATGCGGTAGTACAGGTCCTCGCGGAACCCGCCCTCCTCCACCATCTGCTTGAGGTCGCGGTTGGTGGCGCAGACGAGGCGGATGTCCACGGGGATCGGCGTGTCGCCGCCCACCCGCACGATCTGCCGCTCCTGGATGGCGCGCAGCAGCTTCACCTGCATGGCCGGCGACATGTCGCCGATCTCGTCGAGGAACAGCGTGCCGCCGTCGGCCTGCTCGAAGAGGCCCTTGCGGTCGCGCGTGGCGCCGGTAAACGAACCCTTGACGTGGCCGAACAGTTCGGCTTCCAGCAGAGTTTCCGTCAGGGCACCGCAGTTCACCGCGACGAACGGCCGTGTTCTCTCCACATCCCGCTCACGGTGCAGCGCGCGCGCCACTTCCTCCTTGCCGACGCCCGACTCTCCGGTGATCAGCACCGTGCCGGCGCTGTTGGCGATCTTCGGCAACATGGCCTCGATGGCGCGCAGGGCGCCGGAGATGCCCAGCGTCGGTTCGCCGGAGACCGACGGTCGCCCCCGCACGCACAGGGCGCGCACCTTGTCGAGCAGCGCACGGATGTCGAGCGGCTTGGTGAGATAGTCCTCGGCGCCCAGCTTGAGCATGCGCACGGCGCCGTCGATGGCGCCGTAGCCGGTGATGAAGATCCAGGGCGGCAGCTCGCCGCCAGCGGCGCGCGCCTCCTCGAACAACGTCTCGCCGTTCACGTCCGGCAGCTGGATGTCGCTCACCACAACGTCGTAGCGCTTGCGTCCGAGCGTCTCCAGCGCCGGCCGGCCAAGGGCGAACCAGTCGCATTCGAAGCCTTCCAGCCCGAAGCGGTCGACCAGGGCCTCGCCCATGAGGGCGTCGTCCTCGATGAGGCAGATGCGGTACGGTCGCTGGTTCATGCCCCGCGCCCGATCGGAATGTGGACTTCGAACACCATGAGGTTCTCCTTGACCCGCGCGGCAATACGCCCGCCGAGTTGCTGCACGATCTGCCAGGTCACCCAGAGTCCGAGGCCGTGCCCGCTCTCGCTCAGGGGCGAGAAGGGCTCGAACAGGTGTTCCATCTGTTCCGGGGTGAGCAGCCTGCCGTCGTTCGTGACGGTGATCGCCAGCTCGTTCGCCTCGAGTTCGATGAGACAACCGATGTCGCCGTCCTCGTTCGCCGCCTGGATGGCGTTGAGCAGGAGATTGATGAATATCTGCCTTATCAGCGTGGCCGGCAGCGGCAGGGAATCCGGAAGATCATTGCACCATGCCATCCTCAGTCGCTTCCAGTGCGATGCCGGCACGACCAGGGTGCGCACGTCCTCGAAGTCCTGGTGAGCCAAGTCGCGGCTTTTCAGTCGCGCCTCGACCAGCAGGGTAGCCACCGTTTCCTTCACCTGCACCAGGCCGCGCTCGATGAGGGAAATTGTTTTCATCGTCTGCGGATCGGTGTCGGCATGGCACTTCAGCGTGTCGATGGCGGTGAGCATGCCGCCGAGCGGATTGTTGATCTCGTGGGCGATGCCGGCCGCCAGCCGGCCCACCGCCGCCAGACGCTCGCTCTGCACCATCTGGCGCTCCAACAGCGCCTTCTCGCGCAGTTCCTGCACCATGCGTCGGTAAGCCTGGAACAGCCGGCCCAGTTCGTCGCGGTAGGCGTACAGGCCCGGATCGAGGTCGTCCGGCATGCCCCGTCCGAGGCCCTCGACGTGGTCCGTCAGCAGCACGAGCGGCGCCGCCATGCGCCGCCCCCAGTACCAGTTCGCCGGCAGCAGCACCGCCAGCACCAGCAGGCCGATCAGAGCGCCGCTTTGCGCCGTGCGCCAGAAGCGCGGCACGAAGGCGCTCTTCGCATGCGAGATCACCAGCGCGCCAATCAGCGCCGCTTCGTCTGCGATGGGCACCACGACATACAGATGGTCCGATTCAGGCAACTCGACGGTGTGCGCATCGCGCCCCCGCAGGCCCTCGATGGCTTCGACCAGTGCCGCTTCCTCCCGGCCGAAACGGCGAAAATCGGCCAGCATCGGCATCTCGGTGGGTCGCGACGACACCACCACGCGATACGCACGGTCAAGAACGAAGATGGCGTCGGGCTGCACCGGATTCACCTCGGCGTCGCCTTCCAGTGGTGCGCGCACGATTTCGAAAGCACGCCAGACGTCATCGTGGAGCAAGGAGCGGAAGAGCGATTTCGCCAGGCTGCGGCCGAGGCTCTTCGAACTGATCAGCAGGTCCTCCCTGAGGTCCTCGTAGGCGCGGAACATCAGCGCACCGGACACTGCCAGCGCCGTAACGATGATGAGCACGCTGCCCCACAGCGGCAGCTTGAAGCGGAAGCTGAGGTCGAAGAGCGAGTTCATTAACTGCCTTCCCCCCGTCCCCCTTCCCGTGGAAGGGGGTGACGGTCGTCCGCGGGGTGCGCCCGCTCCATGTTGTTGGCTGCGCCCCCTTGGGACGGCCCGGCGGGGGCGCTCATTCCTCGCCGAAGGCGCGCATCATCTGCGCCACGCTGTCATAGAGCTTCGGATCGTTGCGGGTGAAGCCGTCGAGGTTGAGGCGCTTGAGCAGCCCCTGGCCCGCCGGATCGGTTGTCATGTCGATCAGCACCTTTTGGAAAACAGTGTATTCAACATCGTTCACGGAACGATGGGCGACGAAGGGCGGAAAACCGTATTCGGGCGAGCGCGAGACGATGCGCGTCTTCGTCGTCAGCTCCGGCTGCACCAGCGCCAGGGTGTCCCAGATGTAGCTGTCCACCGCGCCGCCGTTGGCCAGGCCGTAGGCGACGGCTTCCACCACCTTGCGGTGCGACCAGGTGAAGAAGGTCTTGCTGAAGAACTTTGCCGGATCCTCGCCGGCCTTGTAGATCTCATAACGCGGCGCGAGGTAACCGGTATTGGAGTAAGGGTCGGCGTAAGCGAACACCATGTTCTTCAGTTGCACGATCGAGGTGGTGTGCGGGTTGGTCGCCGGCACGATCAGGTATGAGCGATAAAACGGCCGCCCCTGGTAGAGCGGCACCGCCAGCAGCCGCACCTGCTTCTTCAGATGCACGAAGGGGTAGTCGCAGATCCAGGCGAAGTCGAGCTTCTCCAGGCGCAGCAGGTCCATGGTTTCGCGGTAGCTGTCGCGCTGGATGAAGACCACCGGCCGCTTCAGTTTGCCCTGGAGGTACTGGCGCCACTCCTCCAGCAGGCCGTGCTGGTCGTGCAGGAAGGCCGGCGTCAGGCCGACGCGCACCGGCGAGTTGCGGATGTGCTCGGATGCCCATCCGTCGAGGCCTGTCAGCAATGCGCTGGCTGCAAGGCCGCGCAGCAGAAGGCGGCGGAGGTTACTGGGTGGTAACGCAATCGGTTTCATTTCGACCTCCCGTTACCGGACGGTAACCATTTTCGTGGACAGACGCTAATCCGTAATGACCCAAGTCAAAGTATCAGTCGGCTTTGGCCGAGTGAATCACTCGGGCATTCCATTCAACTCTAGGATTTTTATGAGCCTTCAGCCGGCTGGCGCGAATCCTGCAATAGGTACTTGGGAAATCTCATGGACATGCCAGTGACCCACTCCGACGCAAGCAACATGCCGATCCGGTTCCAGCCGTTGCCGGGAGACGGTCGCGTCGCGTTCGCCGTCGAGGCCTGCATTGCCGCAAGGTCTCTGCCCAGCGCCTGCCAGCGCTGCGCCCAGGCTTGCCCGGCCGGCGCAGTCAAGGTGGGCGAAGCCGGCCCCGAACTGGTGGCCGACTGCCTTGGCTGCGGACGCTGCACGGCTGCGTGCCCGACGGGTGCGATCGTACTCAAAGGCTTTCCCGATGGCGGGAAGTTACCGTCCGGTAACGTGCCTTTGCGTGTCGAGTGCTGGAAGGTGCCCGCGGCACTGTCCGGACAGGCCTTGCGCGTGCCCTGCCTCGGCGGCATCGACGCCGGCACGATGCTGGAATGGCTGGCACTGCGCAACGGCGAACCGCTTCGCATCGTCGACCGCGGTTGGTGTGGTCAATGCCGGGCGGGCGGCCCCGGCCACCACCCGGCGCAAGCCGCCGCCGCCGAGGCCGCGCGCCTGCTGCAGGCCTGCGGAGCAGGGGCCGGCGAGCGCATCGCCTTCGTATCCGAACCCTTGCCGGCATCCCTCATGCCGCAGGCGATTCCCGAACCGGCCACCCAGGAAACCATCAGCCGGCGCGGCTTCTTCCGCCGCTTCGCCGCGGAGGCCGCCGGTGCCCTGCAGGTTGCGCCGAGCCACACTCCGCCCCACAGGCGCCGCGGCAGCGATTTTCCCTTGCCCAGGCGCGAGCGCACGCTCGCCGCACTGGAAATGCTGGCACGGACGCCAGCGGAGCGCCTGCCCGCCGCCGTGCTGCCGGCACTGACTATTTCGCCTGACTGCGACCACCTCGGCATCTGCGCCGGCATGTGTCCCACCGGCGCGCTGTATACGTATGAAGACGATGAGCATGCCGGCGTGGGCTTCGAGCCGCGCGACTGCGTCGCCTGCGACCTGTGCGCGCAGGCCTGTCCGGTTCGAGCCATCCAGCTTCAGCCGGCGGGACCGCCCGACCGGTCCGCCGCAGCACAGACCCTTACGCAGTTCCCGCTCTCTCGCTGCGAGAACTGCCTGACGCCCTTCGCCGCAGTGCGCGGCGCCACACTTTGCCCAGGTTGCCTGCGCAGCCGGCAGATGTCGCAACAACTCTTTGGCACGCATATTGCAGGTGCACAAACGAACGAGACCCGAATGACCTTTCCAGACAGGAGAGTTGACCATGGACCAATCGACCTTGAATCCTAAAATCACCCGCCGCCGCTTCCTGCAGGCGACCGGCATCGCAGGCGCGGCCGGCGCCGCCGGCCTGAGCCTGGAGCAGGCCGGGGCGCTCAACACCATCTCCAAGGTGCATGCCCAGCCCGCCGCCGAGAAAGGCGGCGAGACGGTGATCACCAAGAACTTCTGCCACCAGTGCCCGGCGCGCTGCGGTATCGATGTGTACACCACCAACGGCCGCGTGCATGCCATCTACGGCACGCTCGACAATCCGCTCTCCAACGGCAAGCTGTGCCCGAAGGGCCACCTCGGCACCTATCTCCTCTACGATCCCGACCGCTTCAAGGGACCGATGAAGCGCACCAACCCGAAGAAGGGGCGCACGGAGGACCCGAAGTTCGTGCCGATCTCCTGGGACGAGGCCCTGCAGACGGTGGCCGACCGCCTCAACGCCCTGCGCGACAAGGGCGAGTCGCACCGCTTCGCCCTGCTCTACGGCCGCGGCTGGGGCGCCGTCGACGCCGGCCTTCAGGGAACCTTCGGCAAGCTCTATGGCTCGCCCAACGTCGGCCTGGGACACTCATCGACCTGCGCCGACGGCTCGAAGAAGGCCAAGCTCTACCTGGAGGGCACCTACGACTACAGCGCCTATGACTACGCCAACGCCAACAACCTGCTGATCTTCGGCGCCGCCTTCCTCGAATCCTTCCGGCCCTACAACTACAACATGCAGGTGTGGGGCCACATGCGCACCAAGGCGGCGAAAACCAAGGTGACGGTGGTCGACGTGCATATGTCCACCACCGGCGCCGCCGCCGACCGCCTGATCATGATCAAGCCGGGTACCGACGGCGCCATGGCCCTGGCGATGGCCCACGTCATCCTCACCGAGGGGTTGTGGGATAAAAAATTCGTCGGCGACTTCAAGGCGGTGGTGCAGCCGAAGGACCCGGAGGCGCCGCGCATTCCGCCGCACAAGTTCGAGGCCGGAAAGGAGCTCGACCCCGCCGACTTCGAGGCGAAGTGGACGCACGGCCTGATCGAGTGGTGGAACGCCGAGCTGAAGGACCGCACGCCGGATTGGGCGGAGAAGGTCACCACCGTCTCGGCCAAGGAAATCGCCGCCACGGCGCGCGAGCTGGCCACCGTGAAGCCTTCCATCGCCCTCTTCGAGCGGGGGCCGACGGCGCACACCAACGGCGTCTACAACGGCATGGCCATCCACTCCCTCAACGCGCTGATCGGCAGCCTGTGGGCCGAAGGCGGCATCTTCCACCAGACCGGCAAGACGCCCTGGGGCAAGCTCGACATCAAGTCCGAGGACTTCATGGACGACTACGCCAAATCGGACGATCGCAAGAAACCCAAGATCGACGGCGTCGGCAAGACCTACAAAATGGCCAGCGCGCAGATCCAGCGCATCGGCGAATACCACATGAAGGGCGACCCCTACAAGCTCGACACCATCATGTTCTACCTGACGGCGCCGATCTTTTCCTCGCCCGAATGCAACACCTGGGAAAAGGCGCTGCAGGATCTCTTCGTCATCGAGACCTCGCCCTACCCGGGGGAGAATGCCATGTTCGCCGACCTGATCCTGCCCGACCACACCTATTTGGAGCGGCTGCAGGTGGCCGATACCTACTCGTTCCAGGGCTGGCCGATGTCCATGATCCGCACCCCGGCGGTGAAGCCGATCTACGACACCAAGTTCTACGGCGACACCCTGATCGAGATCGGCAAGCGCATCAAGGGGCCGATGGGCGACTACTACAAGCAGGTCGGCGACACCGGGAACATCGTCAAGGCCATGGCCGCCGGCTTCGCCGAGAAGCCGGGCGACAACGGCGTGAACGACTTCGAGTCCTTCAAGGCCAAGGGCGTCTGGTACAAGAAGCCTGTCGCCTACCGCCAGATCCGCGGCGAATTCTACGAGTGGGACAAGGAGACCAAGTCGCACTCGATCCCGATGGATGCCGCCAAGGTGAAAGAGAAGATCCTCAAGACGCCGTCCGGCAAGTTCGAGTTCAAGGCCGGCTACCTCGAGCAGGAGAAATACGCCCACTACATCCACGAGAAGCATGGCATCCCCGAGGACAGGGTCGGCTTCCCGCAATGGATCGCGCCGAAGTATTCCGGCTCGGGCGACCTGCACTTCATCACCGCCAAGCTGCCCTTGGCGGCGGAAGGCCGCTCGAGCAACCTGCCGCACGCCATCGCTGCGGCCCAGCCGACACAGGGGGGCAAGCGCGGCGTGTTCGTCGAGATCAATCCGGAGACCGCCGCCAAGAAGGGCATCAAGACCGGCGACGTGGTGCTGATCAAGAGCAAGACCGGCTCGGTCAAGGCGCCGGCGCGGGTCTTCGCCGGGGTGCGACCGGACACTGTCTTCCTGCCCTTCTACGCCGGGCACTGGGCGCAGGGGCGCTGGGCCAAGGCCGAGCGCATCCAGGCCAACAGCGTCAATGAAGTGATCGAGAACGTGTCCGATCCGATTTCGGGACTGGCCTGCTACTACAGCGGCATGGTCACGATCGAGAAAGTCTAAGGAAAGGAGATACATCATGGCTAAGTGGGGAATGGTCATCGACCTGGAAAAATGCACCGGCTGTCAGGCCTGCACGGTGGCTTGCGGCATGGAGAACAGCCGGCTGCCGGGCGAGCACTGGCAGGATGTCGTCTTCTTCAACGAGGGCGAATACCCGAGCGTGCAGGTGAAGTGGTTCCCGCGACCCTGCATGCAGTGCGAGAACCCGTCCTGCGTGGCGGTGTGCCCGACGCGCGCGACCTACAAAAACGAGGACGGCGTGGTGCTGGTGGACTGGGAACGCTGCATCGGCTGCAAGTATTGCATGGTCGCCTGCCCGTACGGCGTGCGCTTCTACACCGAGGAGAAGCCGGCCTACGGCGGCCCGGACATGAAGCAGGTGTTCAAGGGCGAGAACGGCCGCTCCTGGAACCCGCCCTGGCGCATGCCGGACAGCAAGGAGGACTGGAAGCACGGCGTCGGCGTGCAACCGCACGACGTGGTCTCCAAGTGCACCTTCTGCTACCACCGCGTCGCCAAGGCGCCCAAGGGCACGGCGGACCTCGATCCGAACAACCCGGCGCTGCGCGAGTTCACCCCGGCGTGCGTGGTCACCTGCGCACCGACTGCCCGCTTCTTCGGCGACCTGTCGAACCCGAACTCGGAAGTATCGAAGCTGATCGGCAACAAGAACGGCGTGCGGCTGCTCGACCATCTGGGCAACAAGCCGCAGGTGTACTACCTCACCGGCGAAGGCGGCTCCGTGCCGGCCAACCGCGCCGCCAACAAGGCCTGACAAGGAGGATTCATCATGATTGCCCTACGCGAACCGAAGGACTTCGCCGAAGTCTTCGCTTACCTGGCCAAGCTGCGCAGCGAGGTCGGCACCATGGAATTCCTGCGCATCTGCTTCAATCTCGGCCGCGAACCCTCCGCCGCCGGGACCTGGTGGAAGCTGTGCCTGGTGCTGGGCGCGGCAAGCGGTCTCTTCGTGCTCTACATGCTGTTCACGGTTGGCCACGCCTCGTTCAACACCTCGAGCGACGGCATCAACTGGGGAATGGCGATTTCGACCTATGTCTTCTTCGCCCTGACCTCGTCGGGCCTGACCATGATCGCGGCCCTGCCCCTGGTGTTCGGCTTCAAGCAGTTCCAGCCGGTCGCCAAGCGCTGCATCTACCTGGCCATCATCACCCTGGTGGCGGGCTTCTCGGTGCTGGCCCTCGAATTGGGTCATCCCTTCCGCATGCTATGGGCAATGCCGCTCGGCATGCAGATCAAGTCGCCGATGTTCTGGATGGGCGTGTTCTACTCGATCGACCTGGTGCTGCTGATCTGGAAGTTCTACCTGATCTGGCAGGAGGACTGGGATAGCCCGCTCGCCCACCTGCTCGGCTCGGCCAGCTTCGTCTTCGTCATCCTCGCCAGCGGCATGCTCGGCCTGGTGTTCGGCTCGATGGCGATGCGGCCGATGTGGTACGGCAGCTTCACCTCGATCTACTTCATGCTCACGGCAGCGCTCTCGGGCGCAGCGGCCATCGTCGTCACTACCTACATGGCCTACGACTTCAACCGCAACCGCATGCCCGAGCCGCTGAAATCCATGGCGGAAAGCGCGGATCTGCCGAAGGTGTTCGCCACCCTGATCGGCATCACCCTGGTGATGATCCTCACCCGCTTCTGGACCGGCTTGTGGAGCAACCTCGACGGCATGGAGGGCTTCCATGCCTTGGTGCGCGACCCACTCTTTCACGCCGAGGTATGGTTTGGCTTGGCACTGCCCTTCTGGATGATGCTCTCGCCGAGACTGCAGACCCAGCCTGGCAAGCAAATGATAGCCGCCTTCCTGGTGCTCGGCGCGATGTTCATCAACCGCTACGAGTTCATTGTCGGCGGCCAGATCGTCCCGATGTTCAAGGGCAACTGGACCAGCAGCCTGATCGCCTACACGCCGTCTCTGACGGAATGGGCGCTCACCGTGTTCGGTTTCGCCATGGCGCTCGGGCTCTACGCCCTCGGCGAAAAGGTGTTCCGTCTGTCCGCCACGGCACCGGTCGCGGCCGGACAGGCCGAGGCGATCCGGGCATGAGTTGAAGGAGGAACCGGCGGTCTGGAAAGAGGCCGCCGGCCCCGCGGAAAGGAAAGCAAATGACGCCGCACACCCAACTCTGGCTCGCGCTCGCGCGCGCCTTCCTGCCGCCGATCGACCGGGAGGTCGCCACAGCCTTTCTTCAATCCCTGCCGGCGGAACTCGATGAACTCTGCACGGCAGGCGGCATCGAGGCGCTCCCGGAGATCGGCGCGCTTGCCGAATCCCTGGACCTGATCGGCTCGCCCGATGCATTGCTGATCCACTATAGCGGCCTCTTCCTGCCGCCCGCCGCCGGAGCCACGCTGAACATGGCCATCCATCTCGACGGCTCGCTCAACGGCTCCGCCATGGATGCCATCGAGGACGCCATGGCGCGCCACGGCGTCTGCAAGGCGGAGGGGTTCCACGACATGCCAGACCACCTCGCCGCGCTGCTCGAAGTGCTGGCACTGATCTCTGCGGAAAAAGTCAGTGCGGACGATACGGCGGCGTTCGCCCGCGCCTTCCTGCTGCCGGCCCTGCCGCGCCTGGAAGCGCAGATCGCGGAGCACGAGGACGATTCGCCCTGGCTGCACCTTGCGCGCATCGCCCTGGCGGCACTGGAACCCTATGCCCTGCCCGAGGAGCGCAACCGCCGGCGCGAGCGGGCGGAAAAACGCGCCGACACCGATCTCGGCGTCTGGCGCGAATGCAAGACATGCGGCAAACCCTATGCGCGCGAGAAGGAGATCCGCATCATGGCGAAGGCGCTCGAGCAGCAAGGCCTGCCGTCGGCGCATCTGGCAGTGTGCATGGATTGCCGCACCCCCGGCGGAAGCTGGCTGTCGAGGCCGCAGTCCGCGCCGGTGCCGGAAGTCAACGACTGATGCGCTGGATCGTCCTGCTCGCCGCTGCAACATGGGGGATGGCGCAGGCCGCAGACGAGGGCGTAATTTCTGCCGTCGAGGCGCATGAAATGGCCACTGCGGGAAAGGCCGTCCTCATCGACATCCGCAAGCCGGAAGAATGGCGCGAGACGGGCATTCCGGCCGGCGCCAGGCGCGCAGATGCCAGCCAGAAGGACGGCCCGGCAGGCTTCCTGCTGGATGTCCTGGAGATCACAGGCGAGCGGCGCGACACGCCACTCGTCCTCATCTGCCGCACCGGCAACCGCACGGCCCGAGCCCGCGCCTTCCTGCTGTCGAAGGGATTCGCCGAGGTGCACCACGTCAAGGAGGGCGTGGCGGGGAGCGAGGCCGGACCGGGCTGGTTCAAACGCAGCCTGCCGGTTGAACCCTGCAACTGCTGATGTTGAAGATCCTGCTTGCCACGCTGCTTGCCTGCGCCGCATTGACGGCGCGGGCAGATTGTCCGCTGCCGTTGCCGGAGAAAAGCAGCACCGTCAATGACTATCTGAGGCAGATCAACCGCGGCGGCGAAGGCAGCGTGACCGCCCAGGTGCACACGGCGTTGTTCGACCTTGTCGAGTATTCCCCCATGGGCTGCGGCGATGCCGAACCCGACGATGCCTACAGCCGCTTCCGCATCCGCACGGCCAGTCGCGACGAGAAGGGCTGCGCCTGGCTGAAGCTGGGTATCGTGCCGCCCAATGCCGCCGCCAGCCGCGTACCGACCCCGGTACTGTGCACGCCCGCGAATGCTCGCGTGGGCGGCTGGTCCTGCCGCTTCGAGAAGCCGTGACCTGACGCTGCGAAATCCATCCTATTGAGATCGCTCGCCGCCGGCCTGCAGGCCGAGCTTGCGCATCTTCTCCCACAGGCTCTTGCGGCTGATGCCGAGGCTCTCCGCAGTATGCGCAATATGGTTGTTGTGCAGTACAAGGGCTTGGCCAATGTAGTTGCGCTCGCACTCCTGCAGGTAGGCGCCGAGGTTGCCGTCCGCGGCCGGCGGCGTCCAGTGCGTGAGTCCGTCGCCGAAGAAAGCCTCCGGCCCGAGCGTTGCGTCCGCCGAAATGATGCAGGCGCGCTCGATGGCATGGCGCAGTTCGCGGATATTGCCCGGCCACGGGTATTCGAGGAAGGCCTGCTCGGCGCGCTGCGTCAGGGTTCGCCGGCCGCCGCCCTGCTTGGCCGAGAATTCGTCGAGGAAGATGCGCGCGAACCAGAGGATGTCTTCCTTGCGCTCGCGCAGCGGCGGAATTCTGAGCTGGATGACGTTGATGCGGTAGAACAGATCCTCGCGGAACTGGCCCAGTTCCACCATCTCCTTCAGATCCCTGTTGGTGGCGCAATAGAGGCGCATGTCGAGGGGGATCGGCGTCTCGCCGCCGACGCGGACGATGCGCCGCTCCTGGATGGCCCGCAGCAGCTTGACCTGCATGGAGGGGGGCAGCTCGCTGATCTCGTCGAGAAACAGCGTGCCGCAATCGGCCTGCTCGAAGAATCCCTTCTTGGTGCGCGTGGCGCCGGTGAAGGCGCCCTTCTCGTAGCCGAACAGCTCGGCCTCGAACAGGCTCTCCGTGACGGCACCGCAGTTGACCGGGACGAAGGGGCATTTCTCGCTCTTGCGCGCCAGGCGGTCGAGCGCCTGGGCGACATGCTCCTTGCCGACGCCCGATTCGCCGCTGATGAGGATGGTCGAGGCATGCTGGGCCAGCCGCGGCAGCATGTCCCCGATCTTGCGCATGGCCTGCGAGACGCCGAGTTGCGTGCCTGCGGCCGACGGCGCAAGCACGCTGGTCAGCGCTTTCGCTTTGTCGATCAATTGCTCCAGATCGAAGGGCTTGGTGATGTAATCGGCGGCGCCCGCCTTGAGCAACTCGACGGCCCGGTCGATTGCGCCATATCCCGTGATGAAGATGAAGGGCGGCAGCGTACGGTGCGCGGCCTTTAGCTGCAGGTACATCTCGCCGCCGTCGAGATCCGGCAGCCGGATGTCGCTGATCACCAGCGAATAAGCATGATTGCCGATGGCAGCCATCGCGCCGGCGGCGCTCTGGTGCCAGTCGAAGGCCAGCCCTTCGAGCTGGAAACGGTCGCACAGCGATTCGCCCATGATGGGATCGTCCTCGACCAGACAGATCACGGGAGTTGTTTTCCGGCTCATGCGGCCTCGGCCAGGGGCAGGGTCACGGTAAAGCAGGTCTCCTCGGGCACGCTTTCCGCGGTGATCTCGCCGCCGAGCTGGTGCACGATCTGGTAGGTGACCCAAAGGCCCAAGCCGTGCCCATCCTCGCGCTGGGTGGAGAAGGGCTCGAACAGGTGCTCCATGCGCTCCTGCGGAATGTAGTCGCCGTTGTTGCCGACCCGCAGCAGCAGGGTCTGGCCGTCGCGCTCGACCCGGCAGGCGACCGACCCCTCACGCGGCGCCGCCTGGATGGCGTTGAGCATCAGGTTGATCAGCACCTGGCGCACCAGGGTGGACGGCAGCGGCAGGGTCTCGTCGATGCCGTTGCGCCAGTCGAAGCGCACCCGCTTGCGATTGGCGTCGGTCTGCACCAGGGTGTGCGTGTCCTCGATGTCCTGCCGCGTGAGGGAATGGCTCTGCACCCTGGACTCGACCAGCAGCGCGGAGACCGTGTCCTTGATCTGCACCAGGCCGCGCTCGACGAGCGAGAGGGTGCGGGCCGCAAGGGGATCGTCGTTGCCGTGGCGGCGATAGGTGCTGATGGCGTTGAGCATGCCGCCGAGCGGATTGTTGATCTCGTGCGCGACGCCGGACGCCAGCCGGCCCACCGCCGCCAGGCGCTCGGACATCATCACCTCCCGTTCCAGCGCCTGTTTCTCGCGCAGGCCCTGCAGCATGCTCTTGAAGGCGACGCCGAGCTGGCCGATCTCGTCCTTCGATTCGTACAGCCGGACCTCCTCTTCAGCCGGGATCTCCGTGCCGATGCGGCCCATGCTGCGCGAGAGGTCGACCAGCGGCTTGGCGAAACGCTGCCCCCAGTACCAGCTGGCCGGCAGCAGCAGCACCAGCACCGCCACGGTGATCAGGCCGGCGCGCTTGGCGATGCCGAAGAAACGGGGCAGGAAGGCGCTCTTCGAATAGCCCATGATCAGGGTGCCGAGGCGTACGCCGTCGGAGATGATCGGCGTCACCATGTAAATGGTCTCGGAGCCCTTGACCTCGACGGCGCGCGTGTCGGGTTCGATGTGCTTCGCCACGGCCTGCCAGAGTTCATAGAAATCTGAATTCGCGCGGGCCGGATCGGACAGCATCGGGTACTGCTTGGGGTCGGTCGCCACGAAAACGCGCTGGTTGGCATCGAGCACCATGACCAGCGCCGCCGTCTGCGGGCTGACTTCCGGCGGGCCGCCATGGAAGGGGGAGTTGATGATTTCATAGGCCCGCCATGGATCGTCATGCGTGAGCGGGGCCACCAGCGTGTTGGCCAGGACCCGCCCAAGATGTCCGGAGGTGGTCGCCAGATCCTGTCGCAACTCGTCGTACTCGCGGAAGATGAGCGATGCCGTCACCAGCAGCGCCGTGATCAGCACCAGCACGCTGCCGCGCAGCGGAATCTTGTAGCGGAAGCTGAGGTCGTGCAGGCGAAGCATCTCAGGCCTCCGCCGGGCCGCGCCCTGAAGGGCTGGCGAAGCCACCCTGAAGAAGTACTCCTGGGGTGCCCCAAGGAGGCCTGAAGTCAGCAGAACGGAAGCCGCGCAGCGGCTGAACCTTTGTCACCCCTTTCCTCGGACAACAAGCCCAAAGGGCGCAGTTGCGGCGAAGGCTCATGTGGCGAAGCCACGTTATGCCGAAGCCAAAAGGGGATGGGGGATAGGTGGTCATTTCATGTTTTGCCGTTGAGCGCGCGCATCATGCGCGCGATGCCGTCGAAGAGCGAATCCTCGCCCGTGACGAAACCGTCGAGATTGAGGCGCTTGAGCAGATCCTTTCCCGCCGCCGACTGCGACATGCCGAGCAGGGCTTCCTGCATGGAATCGAACTCCGTGCGCGACACGCCGTCTCTTGCCACCACCGGGGTATGGCCGAAATAAGGGGACTTTTCCACGATCCGCGTGCGCTCTGTGAGCTCGGGATGATAGATGCGCAGGGTTTCCCAGACATAGCTGTCGACGGCGCCGCCCTGGGCCAGGTTCGATCCGACGGCCTCGACGATCTTCCGGTGCGCCCAGGTAAAGAATGTCTTGGCGAAGAAGCGGTCCGGATTCTCCTTCAATTGCATGAGCGCGTAGCGCGGATAGAGGAAACCGGAGTTTGAATCCGGATCCGAATAGGCGAACACCTTGCCGCGCAAATCGAGAATGGAGCCCGTCTGCGTGTCCGATGCGGGAACGATGAGGTACGACTGGTACTGCGGGCGTCCATTGGAAACAGGGACCGCGAGCAGGCGCAATTTCGCCTTGTGGCGCACATAGGGGTAGCCGCAAATCCAAGCGAAATCCAGCTTCTGGTCCAGCAGCAGGTCCATGATCTCCCGGTAACTGCCGCGCTGCACGAAGCGGACGGCGCGTCCGATCCGGCCCTGCAGGTAATCGCGCCAGTCGTTGAGGAAAGAGAGTTGGTCGTCGAGGAATACCGGGGAGAGGCCGATGCGCACCGCCGCGTTGGTCTGCGCTTCCACACACAGCGGCGAGGCGGACACAGCTGCAATCAGGGCAAGAAAAGTTCTGCGGTCCAAGAATTCCTCCTAGAAGAAGGCCGTGCGCCATTAGCGCGGCACGATCAAGCTTTGCTCATGATGCTAGCAGACGTGTCGGCTATCGTGACGTTCGTCGCCTTCAGGTCCGCAATGCCCGCTTGCTGCATGGCAGGCCGATCGTTACCGATGGGTAACTTGTTGCAGCGCATGATGTTACTGGTACGTAACCGCCCACCGCGTCGTTTCCCGGATCACAACAAGAAAATCAAGGACTTTCCTGCAAGGCACGGTTGTTGCTGAATCCAGTGCGCGGGAAACACGGCATCTTCCGATGTCATCGATCAGTCGCCGGAGAAAAAAGGAGGAGAGGGTCACATGAGCGAAGAACTGAGGGTTTCTTCAATTGAAACGCGAGGCGTGGCCGGCAAGAAGCGCTACGCCATGGTGGTGGATACGCGACGCTGCATCGGCTGCATGGCCTGCCAGGTGGCCTGCAAGGCCGAGTACGACACGCCGCTCGGCGTCAATCGAACCTGGGTGCCGTACAAGGTGGTGGGCACCTATCCCAACGTGAAGAAGCAGTTCCTGCCGCGCCTGTGCAACCACTGCGACGATCCGCCGTGCGTGCGCAACTGCCCGGTGGACGCCACCTACAAGGTCGAGGACGGCGGCTTCGTGCTGCAACGCTATGAGCGCTGCATCGGCTGCCGCAGTTGCATGGCGGCCTGCCCCTACAACGCGCGCTTCATGCTCCCGGCGCACCGCACCTACTCGTCGATCACGCGCGTGGTGGACAAGTGCACCTTCTGCTTCCATCGCGTGACGCAGAACCTGGTGCCGGCCTGCGTGCAGACCTGCGTCGGGCGCTCTCGCGTCTTCGGCGACCTCAACGACCCGACCAGCGAGGTGTCCTACCTGGTGGCGAAGAACGCGACCCAGGTGCTGCGGCCAGAGGAAGGCACCAAGCCGCACGTCTTCTACATCGGCGCCGATCGCAATCAAACCGAGTTCGGCCGCGATGCCTACCGCAAGCCCGAAGTGATGGAACTCGATCGTTCCGCCTTCAAGCGCCACTTCAAAATCTAGGGGGTGATGAATCATGGGTGATTACGTCTGGTTTCACGATGTGTCGTGGCACGCGAGCTACGCCATCTATTTCTTCGTCATCGGCATCCTCGCCGGACTGTCCTTTCTGTCCTACGGCTCCTGGATCACGCCGGCGCTTCGCCCGCTGCGCGAGAAGGCGGCCTACCTCTCCCTGGTCCTGCTGGCCGTCGGCGGCCTGCTGCTGATCGCGGATCTCTCGCAACCGCTGCGCTTCCTCAACACCCTCAACCCGGCGTACATGAGCTTCACCTCGCCGCTGGCCTGGGGCGCGCTCAACATCGTCGCCTTCGGGGTCGCGTCGGTGCTCTACATCCTCGAATTGAGGAAGGGGCAGGACAGCGCGCGCGGCAAGCTGCTGGCGCTCGTCACCGCCCTGCTGGCGCTGGGCCTGCCGATCTACACCGGCTACGACCTGACGGTGCACCAGTCGCGGCCGGTGTGGAACACGCCGGTGATGCCGGTGCTGTTCGTCGCCCTGGCGATCGCCTCCGGCTCCGCCGTCGGCTCGTTGCTGGCGGGCGGCAACGCCGCGGCGCAGAAGGTGCTGCGCGAATACATGCTGTGGTCGACGGCCGGGGTCGGCGTGATCCTGGTCTCGATCCTCGGCACCACCAGCTACGGCGGCTCGGCGCAGGAGCTGACCTTCATGATCCTGACCACCGGAACGATGGGCCTGATCTTCATCGGCGGCGGCATCCTGCTCGGCACCGCGGCACCGGTGGCCATGCTGTTCCTCGCCCACCTGCGTCAGCAGACCACCGGGTTGATGATCGCCGCCCTGCTCATCCTGCTCGGCAGCGCCGCCTTGCGCTACGCCCTGCTGATGGGCCCGCAGCACCTGCAGACCCTGTACTGACCGAGGAGAGAAAACATGGAAATGCCAAAAATCACGCGCCGCACATTCCTGAAAGTCAGTGCCGGCACCACGGCGGCGGCGGCAGCGGCGCCGCGTCTGCTCAATGCGATGGAACAGGATCTCGGCGGCAAGGACTTCAACCCCGAGACGCTGGCCGAGCGCAAGGCCATCCCTGTCAACTGCCACGTCTGCAACATCCAGGACGGCGCCATCGCCTTCGTCGAGAACGGCCGCGTCGTCAAGCTGGAAGGCAACCCGGAGCACGTGTCCACGCGCGGGCGCCTCTGCGCCAAGGGCAACGCCGGCATGTGGTACAGCTACGACCCGGACCGCATCCTCTACCCGCTCAAGCGCGTCGGCGCCCGCGGCGAGGGCAAATGGAAGCGCATCACCTGGGACGAGGCGCTGGCCGAAGTCGCGCAGAAGCTGGATGCGGCGCTGAAGGAGGATCCCAACACAATCATGCTGAAGTACGGCCGCAATCGAACCGGGGGCACGATCGACCGCTTCATGAAGACGCTCGGCTCGGCCACGGTGGTGAACCACACCTCGGTATGCGAGTCGTCGAAAAAGATAGGCATGGAACCCACCTGGGGGCCGGACATCGAGACGCCGGACTTCGCCAACACCAAGTACGTGCTGAATTTCGGCTCGAACGTGCTGGAGGCCTCCTACTTCCACAACCCGCTTTCGCAGCGGATCACGGAAGGCCGCGTCGACAACAACATGAAGATCGTCACCTTCGATGTGCGCCTGTCGAACACGGCGGGCTTCTCCGACGAGTGGATTCCGGTCTTCCCGGGCACCGACGGCGCGGTGGCGCTGGCGATGGGCCACGTCATCCTGCGCGACAACCTGCAGGACTCCGACTTCATCACTGCCTGGACCAACGTCACGGTCGAGGAGCTGAAGAAGCATTATCAGCAATACACGCCGGAGTGGGCCGCCAAGATTTCCGGCGTGCCGGCCGAAACCATCGAGCGCATCGCGCGCGAGTTCGCCCTGACCAAGCCGGCGACCCTGTTTACCTACCGCGGCCCGGCCAAGCACCTGTACGGCTCTTACAACGAGAAAGCCTGCATGATGTTGCCGATCATGACCGGCAACATCGAGACGCGAGGCGGCTACTGCCTGCCGCGCGGCATGGGCTGGCCGCAGCCGGGACCCCAGCCGGGCAAGCCGGCCAAGGACTCCTACCTCTCCCATCCCCCGGACTACCCGCTCGCCGGACACAAGGTGAGCCACCTGACGCCGTTCTGGATCTCTGAGGGAAAGCAGAAGATCAACGTCTACTTCACCTATCAGGACAACCCGGTCTATACCAATCCGGGCGCCCGGGCCGTGTGGGGCAAACTGTTCAAGGACGAGAAGCTGCTGCCCTACATCGTCTCGATGAGCTCGCACATGGGCGAGGAGACGGCGCTGGCCGACATCATCCTGCCGGACTGCCCCTACCTCGAGCGCTGGGAGCCGGAGTCGATGCCGAATTCGCTGTGGCCGTGGCTGGGCATCCGCCAGCCGGTGCACGCCTCGCTGGGCGAATCGCGCGAGAACCGCATCCTGCTGCGCGACATCATCCACAAGCTTGATCCGGACGGAAAGCGCGGCATGAAGCAGTACTGGAACTTCAAGGACGCCGAAGACTACATGAAGCAGCACTTCGACAACATCCCCGGCCTGAAGGAGGCGGGCGGCCTGGAGTTCCTCAAGAAGCATGGTTGCTGGCCGATCTACGGCAAGCTGGATCCGAAAACGGGCAAGGTCACTGACAAGACCGGCCGCGAGATCAAGGCCGACTACGGCCTGCACAGGAAGGAATTGTCGGATGCCGACATGGCCGGCGCGGTGGTCGGCAAGGACGGCGTGATCAGCAAGAACGGCAAGGCCATCGGCGTGAAGCGCAACGGCAGGAACTACGTCGGCTTCCCGACCGGCAACCGCCTCATCAATATCCGTGTCGACCAGTGGGCCGAATACGGCTTCAACCCGATGCCGACCTTCAAGCGCATCCCGTGGCACGAAACCATGAAGGAGGACGAGATGATCCTCTCCACCTTCAAGATCAACGTGCACAAGCAGTCACGCACGGCGGCGGTGAAATGGCTGGCGGAAATCATGCACAGCAACCCGGCGTGGATGAATCCGCTGACGGCGAAGAAACTCGGCGTCAAGACAGGCGACCTGGTGCGCATCGAGACGCGCGTCGGCCACATGGTGACCAAGGCCTATGTCACGGAGGGCATCCACCCCAAGGTGATCTCGATTCCGACCGCCTTCGGCCACTGGGAGTATGGCCGCCTGGCAACGTTGAAGCTGAAGGACAAGCCGGCTTTCGGCGGAGCGGAGGATGCAGACCTGAAGAATGTCTGGTGGGACGACAAGGGCGTGCATCCGAACGACATCATCCCGGTGGTGGCCGACCCGATCGGCGGCTCGCAGGGCTGGTACGACACCGTGGCGAAGGTGACCAAGGCCGGGCCGAACGACAAGTACGGCGACATCGAGGCCTCGTGGGAGAAGCACGTCGAAGCCTTCAAGGAGACGATGCGCTACGCCTACACCGGCGACCTGCACCGCAAGATGCATCCGGAAATGGCCGCCTGGGGCGGTCCGGAAAGCGTCAAGCACAAGGGAGGTGGCGGAGGCCACTGAGGCCCTCTCCCCCAACCCCTCTCCCGCTCGCGGGAGAAGGGGGCGTCGTAAGCCGCTGCGTGGCTTGCGTGTAACGGAGCATGGTAGCGAGGAGTACCGGCCCGCTGCGAATCCCCTCCTCTTGGCGGGCCGGTTTTTTTTGAAAGGAAAAGCATGCTGAACGATCTGGCGCTGGAAACTGCCGCCCGCGTCCCCCTTCCCATGCCCGTGGCGGCGCCGGAAGAAGCGACGCAGGAGGACTGCCTGGCGCGTGCCGGCGTCTGCCGCCTGCTGGCCGGTGCGTTCATCGAGGAGCCGAGTGCGGCGTTCATCGATGCGCTGCGCCAGCCGGAATCGCTGCACAGCCTGAAAGAGGCCGGCCTGCGCTTTGAAAAGGATTTCACCGCGCCCGACACCGCGGTGCTGTGCGAGGCACTCTCCATCGAGTACTCGACGCTGTTCACCGCCTCGGGCGGCTTTCCGCCGGTGGAATCGGTCCGCCTTACGGGACGCTACCAGCAGGAGCCGCTCTTCGCGGTGAAGGAAACCTACAAGCGCGCCGGCTTCGAACTCGGGAAAGGCCGCTTCTTCGTCTTCGAGGACCAACTCGGCGTCGAGCTCACCTTCATTGCCGAACTGCTCGAACGCTGCGCCGCCGCGCTGGGCGCCGGCGACCCGGCCGAGTACCGGCGCCAGGAGCGTGAGCTGAAGCGCTTCTGGACCGTGCACCTGGGCAAATGGGTGCGCGGCTACGCACGGCTGATCGAGCGCGCCGCCGAGCAATCCTTCTACCGCGAGATGGCGCGGCTGCTCGGCGACTTCGCCGAGGCCGAGATCTTCGCGTTGCGCCTGCGCATCGACGACCAGGACAAGGGCAGGCTGGTGGTGCCGAAGAGCGAGGTAAAGGTGGAATTCAATCCGGACGAACCGGTCTGCGGCGCCTGCCCGGGGGCCAAATGAGCTCGATACTCGACCTTTCGCCCCGCGCTTTCGCACCGCCGGAAGCGCCTTCGAACGCCCACTTCCAGTGGGAGGAACTGGCCCATTTGTGGGACAGCAACGATCTTGCCGCAGCCCACGACTGGCTCAACGAGCGCTGGTCGCGGCTGATCCGCAACAGCGTCGTCGGCCAGGCGGATCCGGAAGCGCAGTTCCTGCAGGGGCTGGCCTTTGCCGTGCTGGCGCTGTATTTCACCCAGCACGCCAACCAGGAGGGCGCCGTCATGATGATCGACGACGCCCTGATCGCCCTCAACCGCTTCCGGCCGGGCTTCCTTGGCGTGCGCATCGATCCGATCATCGGCACGCTGGAGGAACTGCGTCCTCTGCTGGCCGGCCTGGCGCCGGATGCGGAATGCCCGCTCTGGCCCTTCGTTTACGCCAAGTTCGAATATCGGAACCAGCTGTGATGAATGCGCCCGTGGAACAAGGCCAGCTGCGTCCCGCGGTGACCGTGCGCCGCCTTTGCGACAGCTTGCCGGCAGGTGACGGCACGCCGGTCTTCCTCGCCGGCGGCAACCTCATCCCGGCCGACCCGCGCCGGATCGAAGGCATTGTCGCAGCCGATGGCGGCAAAGACCGCGTCCGTGAACTCCTGCGGGCCGGCGCGCCGCGCGTGTTCGTCGGCGAAGCCGCCCTGCTCGACGGCACGCTGGTGGAAACGCTCGTCGCCGAATTCGGCGGCAAGCGCATCGGGCTCCACGTCCCCGTGCGCCGCATGCGGGTCGACTGGAGCATGGATGCCGTATCCAATGCCGACTTCCGCGTCATGACGCCCTCGGTGTGCGAGCCCTGCTGGGAAATCCTGCGCGCCGACGGCTCGCGCAGCGGCACCCACGCGGGTTGGTGGATCGGCGAGATGTTCCGGCTGGGCGCATCGGGCGCCCTGCTGCGCGCCGACATGACGGATGATGCCGACCTCAACATTCTCGCCGGGCTCACCGAACACTGGGGCGAACGACTGTGGCTGGCGCCGCTGGACGATCCGGCGCCGGACTTCGCCGCATGGGTCGAACTGGGCGGCGCGCGGCAGCTTGTCGCCACAGGGGCCTTGCTCCAGAATGACCCGTATCTTGCAGCCTTGGGCAACGGGCCGGACGTCGGGCTGCAGAATGAGGAGAACGGGTGAAATGCATTTTCGCGGCAGCATTCGCTGCGCTGCTGTGCGCCGCGCCAGCCGCCGCAGAAGTCAGCCTCCGCGACACGGCGTCGCTGCATGCGTTCCTCGCCAGCGGCACGCCCTGCTGCGTCATTGATGCGCGCAACAAGGCCAAGCAGCTTGCCGCGCCGCTGGCCGACACCCTGCCCTACCGCAAGGACCTGAAAATCAATCCGACCGGCGTCGTCGTCGTGATCGCCGACAGCGATGCGCGGGCCGTCGAGATCGGCAAGGCGCTCGAGCGCTCCAGCAAGGCGAAAGACATCTACGCCGTCAAGGGCGGCGCCCGCACGTGGCGTGAAGTGACGGCCGGCTATGCTTCCTCCGGCATGCCGGCCGGCTTCATCATCCCCAAGAACACCTGCGAATCCGGCACTGCGATCCAGCAATATTGAGAACCCATGGCCGTCTCGCTGCCTGAATTCCATAGCGCACGCTGCACCCGCTACCGCTACCGCTACAGCGCCTGCCGGCGCTGCGCCGATGCCTGCCCGCACGAGGCGGTCGAACTCCTCGACGAAGGCATCCGCCTCGATGCGGCGCGCTGCCAGAATTGCGCCCTGTGCACAACGCCCTGCCCGACCGCGGCGCTGAGGGCGGCCAATCTGCCGCGCATCGACCTGCTCAAGCGCGCGATCAAGGGCGAACGCTTCAGCTTCGCCTGCGCAGCCTCGGGGCTGGCTGCCGACGCCGTGGTGCCTTGCCTCGGCGCGCTCGATGCCGCCATGCTCGCGTATCTCGCCAAGCGGCGCATCGCGGTGGAACTGCGCGGCAGCCACCATTGCCCGCAGTGCGCCCACGGTGCGAAGGGAGAAATGCAACTCGCAGCCAATCTGGTGGCCGCCGATGCCCTGGAAAATGCGGCCGCGCCCGACAGCTGGCTGGCCGCCACGCTGGGGGAAGCGCCCGCCCAGGCCGATGCCAAATCCGATTTTCGCGCCGGCCGCCGCCAGTTGTTCCGCCGCCTGGTCGGTCGCGGCATCGACGAAGTGGCACGCGCGGCGGCGCCGGCCACCGACCTGCCGGTGGAGGAGAAGGCGATCCGCGCCGGTCCCTGGTTCGTGCCGGAGATGCGCGAACTGCTGCAGATCGTCTGCAAGCGCAAGGATGGCGAGCCGTTCCAGGTCGCGCCGCAAACAGCTTTGCCGCTGCTGGATATCCGCCTGAAGCGCGGCTGCACCGCCTGCGAGGCCTGCTTCCGCGTCTGCCCCACCGGCGCCATGCAGATCCGCGAGGACGACTCCAGCTGGAATCTGGCGTTTGCCATCGATCGCTGCGTCGGCTGCGGTGTCTGCCTGGAAGTCTGCCAGCCGCGCGTGCTATACGCCGCGGAATTGCTCGATGCATCGCCCGAACGCGAGCCGGCCATCCTGCGCCAGCTTGGCAAGCAGCGCTGCAAGCGCTGCGACCGCTTCTTCGTCTCGCCCGAACCGTGCGAAACCTGCCCGGTCTGCACCGACGACGAGGATGCTTTCTCGGCCATCTTCGGAGGTTAAGCGCATATGGAATGGGATTTCACGCCTGAGCAGGTCGTCAAGGGGGAAGTCGGCTACAGCCTGGAGGACTTCCGGCGCGATCTCGCCATGGAAGTGCGCGGCAACCTGGGTCCGGCCTCGCCCGAGCAGGCAGCGCAGACGACCGACCTACTCTATGACCTCTGCCACGCCCTGGCCACCAACCGGGAGGTGGATTCTCTGCTGGACAGCATGGCCTACGATCCGCCAGCCTGCGAGTTCCTGCGCGAGATGGTCGAGCCGATGCTGCCAAACGGACAGATGCTCGGCGCCATCCTGCAGCGTTTGATCATGGATCGCGTCGAAGCCGGCATGTCGCTGGAGCAGGCACTCGACGCAGTTGCGGGACATCACCGCAGGATCGCTGCGAACGGATAGGATGAGATGACGCCCCTGTGCCTGGTTCGCGGCTGCGGCGACATCGGCTCGGCCGTGGCCCACGCCCTGTTCTCGGCGGGCCACGCGGTGCTGTTGCACGACGTGCCGGATCCTGGCTTCGCGCGCCGCGGCATGGCCTTCACCGATGCCATGTTCGATGGCGCCGCATCGCTGCAAGGCGTCACCGCAAGGCGGACGGCAGACAGCTTCTCGATCCGCTGGATGCTCGAGCAGCGACAGGAGATTCCGCTTGCGTCGGAGAGGTTCACCAAGCTTCTCGAATACCTCCGGCCGCACGTCCTGATCGATGCGCGCATGAACAAGCGCTCGGTTCCCGAGAAGCAGTCCGGCCTGGCGCCGCTGACGATCGGGCTCGGTCCAAATTTCGTCGCCGGCGAAACCACCGATCTGGTCGTGGAAACGGCCTGGCAGGCGCTCGGCAGGATCCTCTCTTCCGGGTCGTCGCTGCCGCTCTCGGGCGAGCCGCAGCCGGTCAACGGTTATGGGCGCGAGCGCTACGTCTATGCGCCGGCCGACGGGCGTTTCGAGACGGATCGGAAGATCGGCGCAAGCGTCGCGAAAGGCGACCCCGTCGCCTGCATCGGCAACCAAGTCATACGGGCGCCGCTCGATGGCTGCCTGAGGGGCCTCACGCATGCCGGCGCATCCGTCAGGATCGGGACAAAGGTGGTCGAAATCGATCCGCGCGGCAATCCGGCGAATGCCTTCGGCATCGCGGAACGGCCGGAAAGGATTGCGCTTGCCGTGCTTGATGCCGTAGTCGGGCGTTACGGGAAGGCAATCACGGCCCGGCCGAGCCCTGCCCACATTAGGCCGCTGTCGGGACTGCCAGGTCCAGCGTAGCGGCATCGCGCGGAGGTCGGGAGCTCAGCCCTTTCCCTTCTGCTGCTTCCCGGCAAAGAAATGCCGATACGCCATCTTGTAGTCGGCCAGGGTGTCATGCTGCCAGCGGCCGGCGCGCGCGGCGTAGGCGCGCATGGAGTCGCTCACCTTGCCGAACATCGGGTTCTCGGCGGATTTCGCCGCCACCACGCGGTCCCAGGCTTCCAGCTGGCGGCGCAGGATGGTGTCCGGCGTCTTGTGGAAGCTGACTTTTCCCTGCATCTCCTGGTGATCGCGCGAATAGCGTTCGATGGCCTTCCACGACATGTCGGCCGAAGCAGCCTCGACGGCGTGCGTGATGATGGCCTTCAGTTCCTCCGGCAGGGCATCGTAGCGCTGCCGGTTGAAGAGGACCTCGAACTGCTCGGCGCTCTGGTGGAAGCTCTGCAGCATGCAATGCCCGGCGACATCCGGCAGGCCGAGCTTGCGGTCGGAGGTGGCGTTGTTGAATTCCGCGGCGTCGACCAGGCCGCGATCCATCGCCGGCACGATCTCGCCGGCGGGCAGCGGGTTCACTTCCACGCCCATTTCCCGGTACATGTCGACGGCGAGGCCGACGGTGCGAAAGCGCAGTCCCTTCAGGTCGCCCGCTTTTTTCACCGGCTTCTTGAACCAGCCGAAAGGCTGGGTCGGCATCGGCCCATAGAGGAAAGACTGCACGTCGAGATTCAGGCTCCGGTAGATCTCGTCGAGCAGCGCCTTGCCGCCGCCGTAGCGATGCCAGGCCAGCATGGTGTTGGCGTCCATGCCGAAGGCCGGGCCCGAACCCCACAGCCCCGCCGCCGAGTTCTTGCCGTACCAGTAGGTGACGACACCGTGGCCGCCATCCAGCTTGCCCCGGGAGACGGCGTCGATCAGGTCGAAGGCCTTCACCACGGCGCCGGCCGGCAGCACTTCGATGCGCAGCTTGCCGCCAGACATGGCGTTCACCTTGGCGGCGAAGTCGAGGGCGTATTCGTGGAAGATGTCTTCCGCCGGCCAGGTCGACTGGAAGCGCAGGGTGATCGGCGAGGGCGCAGCTGGCGTACATGCCGGCACGGCGCATGCGGCCACGGCGCCAGCGGCCATCCTGCCAAAAAAGGTGCGACGCGGCGGGCGCGCCGGCTTCCTGTCGCTCACGGTCATTCCTTTTTATCGGAAGCGGCTACCGCGATGAAGCGCTCCTGCAGGGCGCTGTAGCGTTTCGTGCGCACTTCCTGCACGTCGGCCAGCGCCCGCTCCAGCGGAATGCCGAGGCGGGTCAACGTCTGCACCGCCAGCATCAAACTGCCTTCCAGCACCTCGGGCACGACCTCGTCGGCGCCGGCGCGCTTGAGCTCATCGAGATGGCTGTCGTCGGCGGCACGCACCACCACCGGCAGGTCCGGCCGGCGCTGGCGCACGATGCCCAGCACCTTGAGCGCCGAAGGCACGTCGGCATAGGTGACGATGACGACCTTGGCCCGGTCCAGGCCCGCCGCCACCAGCACCTCGCGCCGGTCGGCATCGCCGAACACGACGTGCTCGCCGGCCTGCACCGCCTGCTGCACGCGGTGGGCGTCGGTGTCGAGGGCGATGAAGGGGATTTTCTCGCGGGCAAGAAAGCGGGCGATGCTCTGGCCGGTGCGGCCGTAGCCGCAGACGATGGCGTGCCCGCCGATGCCCGAGGCCTGCGCCGCGACTTCCTGCAGCGCGGTGGCGCGCTGCATCCATTCATCCTTCAGCATAAGCGTGCTCCATTGGCGCGCCTGCTCGATGAGGATCGGCGCCAGCAGCATGGAAAGCAGCATGCCCGCCAGTGACGGCTGCGACACCTCTGGCGTAAGCAGGTGGCTGGCGCTGGCCAGCGTGAGCAGGACGAAGCCGAACTCGCCGGCCTGCGCCAACTGGGCGGCGGTGCGGAAGGCCACCGAGAAATCGGCGCCGGACAGGCGCGTCAGCAGCAGGATCAGCAGTCCCTTGCCGAGCACCAGGCCGGCGAGCACCAGCGCCACCCATTCGATGCGCTGCCAGACGACGGCCAGGTCGAGCAGGGCGCCGATGGTGACGAAGAACAGGCCGAGCAGCACGTCGCGAAAGGGCCGGATGTCGGCCTCGACCTGGTGGCGGTAGAGCGTCTCGGAGATGAGCATGCCGCCGAGGAAGGCGCCGAGCGACATGGACAGGCCGAAATGCTCGGTGAGATAGGCCATGCCGACGATCAGCCACAGCACGTTGAGCATGAACAGCTCGGACGACTTGCGCCGCGCCACCACGTCGAACAGGCGCTGCAGCACCGGCCGGCCGAGCACCATGACCAGCGCCAGCAGCAGCGCCGCCTGGAGAAGCGCGGTGCCGAGCGTGGCGCCCAGGCGCGAGGTGTCGGCCAGCGCCGGAATCATGATCAGCAGCGGCACCACGGCGATGTCCTGGAACAGCAGCACGCTCATGGTGCGCCGGCCGGAGGACGAATGCAGGTCCAGCTTCTCGGCCAGCAGCTTGGCGACGATGGCGGTGGAGGACATGGCGAAGGCGGCGCCCAGCGCCAGGCTGCCCTGCCAGGGAATGTCGCCGAAGTAGGCGATGCCCATCGTCGCCAGCATCGTGACGACGACCTGGGCGCCGCCCAGGCCGAACACCTGCCAGCGCATGGCGATGAGCCGAGGCAGGGAGAATTCCAGGCCGATGGAGAACATCAGGAAGACCACGCCGAACTCGGCCAGGCGCGAGGTCTGCTCGCTTGCCGGCAGCCAGCCCAGCGCATGCGGGCCGACGACGATGCCGATGGCCAGGTAGGCCAGCATCGAGGGCAGGCGCAGGGCGCGCGCCAGGGCCACCACCAGCACGGCAGCGGTGAGCAGGATGAGCACGGTGCGCAAACCTTCGTACATCGCTCGAAAATACCTTTCTGGAATCAAACCGGACGGACGGCCAAGAATAACCGAAATCAATGCGCCCCCGCTGCGACCAATCCGAATCATTGCATCGCGTCTCGGCGTCAAACAAAATCGCTTATAATTTGCGGCCACTTGAAGGCGACGCCGGCAAGCCGTGTCCACCCAAACGTGCCCACCCAAAACACCAAAATCCGTCCAAGCATGGCGCGCGCCCTGAGCGCGGCCCTGGCGCTATACCTGTTCTGGCTCGTCCTCTCGGGCTTTTTCACCGCGTTCCTGATGAGCGCGGGCTTCGCCTGCGCATTTGCCGTCGCCCTGTTCGGACGGCGCATGGACGTCATCGACCGCGAGGGCCATCCGGTGCACCTCACCTGGCGCGCGCTTGTTTACTGGCCGTGGCTGGTCAAGGAAATCGTCAAGTCGGCCTGGAGCGTATCCCGGATCATCCTCGATCCGAAGCTGCCGATCAGCCCGACGCTGGTGCGCTTCAAGCCGACCCAGCGCACGCCCGAGGGCCTCGTCACCCACGCCAATTCCATCACGCTCACGCCGGGCACCATCTCGGTCGAGGTGGCGCACGACGAATTCCTCGTGCATGGCATCACCCGCGAAAGCGCCGAAGGCACGATCGACAGCGACATGGACCGCCGCGTCTCCTGGCTCGAGGGCAAGCCATGATGTTCGCCGCCGCCGCCATTGCGCTCCTCGTGACGCTGGCCCTGGCGCTGGCGCGCGCCGTGCTCGGGCCGACCGTGTTCGACCGCGCCCAGGCCGCCAACACCATCGGCACCGCCGCCGTGCTGCTGCTGGCCGTGATCGGTTTCCTCACCGGCCGGCCCGAATTCCTCGACCTGGCCATCGTCTACGGCCTGCTCAACATCGTCGGCACCATCGCCGTGCTCAAGTATTTCCGCTACGGCGACCTCGGCGAGCCGGGCGAACCTGGCGAGGAGGAGGCGCGATGAGCGCAGCCATCGACTTCCTCAGCTGGGCCTGCCTGGCTGCCGGCGGCCTCTTCTGCATCATCGGCGCGCTCGGCCTGCTGCGCATGCCGGACTTCTTCACCCGCATGCATGCGGCGAGCGTCACCGACACGCTGGGCGCCGGCCTCGTGCTGGCGGGCCTCATGCTGCAGGCCGGCCTGACGCTGGTCACGGCCAAGCTGGCCATCATCGTGCTGCTGATCTTCTTCACCAGCCCGGCGGCGACCCACGCGCTGGCCAAGGCGGCGCTCGTGCGCGGCGTGAAGCCGCTGCTGGCCGACGAGGAAAAAGGGGAGGCGTCATCGAAGCCCTGATCATCAACGCCCTGCTGGTGATGATGACGCTCGCCGTCCTCGCCATCGTGCGCAGCCGCAACCTCTTCGCCGTCGTCGTGCTGGGCGGCATCTACAGCTTCCTCATGGCCACCGTGCTGGTGGCGCTGGACGCGGTCGATGTCGCCATGACCGAGGCGGCGGTCGGCGCCGGCGTGTCGACCGTCCTGCTCCTCGGCGCCCTGCACCTGTGCAAGAGCGAGGAGGCGCGGCCGCTGCACCGCCCCTGGCTGCCGCTGGCGGTGGCCTTGGCCACCGGCGCCGTGCTCGTCTACGGCACGCTGGGCCTGCCGGCGTTTTCGGATCCGGCCGCACCCATCCACACGCACGTCGCGCCCCGCTACCTCAAGGACGGCCCGCGCGAGACCGGCGTGCCGAACGTGGTCACCGCGGTGCTGGCAAGCTATCGCGGCTTCGACACGCTCGGCGAGACCACCGTCGTGTTCACCGCCGGCGCCGGCGTCATTGCCCTGCTGCGCCGGCGCCGGCGCGATGCGAACCAGAAGGGGGACAAGGAGTGAGGGGCGATCTGGTCCTGCGGGTGATCGCCAAGCTGCTGATCCCCTTCATGCTGCTCTTCGCCCTTTATGTCCAGTTCCATGGCGACTTCGGCCCGGGCGGCGGCTTCCAGGCCGGCGTGATCATCGCCGCCGCCGTGGTCTTCTACGCCCTCATCTATGGCCTGCCGAACGCGCGCAAGGTGGTGCCGGACTGGCTGGTCGAAGCAATGCTGGCCGCCGGCGTGCTGCTCTACGCCGGCGTCGGCGTGGCCGGGCTGATGCTGGGCGGCAACTTCCTCGATTACTTCGTGCTCGGCGCCGATCCGGTGAGCGGCCAGCACCGCGGCATCTTCTGGGTCGAGGTCGGCGTCGCCATCACCGTCTCCGGGGTGATGCTGAAGATCTTCTACATGTTCGCGGCGCGCGGCCGCGACGACGACTGAGTGACTGAACCGGCATGAGCCTCGCCAGCCACTTCAGCTACTGGGTCACGATCTTCCTCCTCATGGCGGGGCTGTACATCGTCATCGCCCGCGGCAACCTGATCAAGAAGCTGGTCGGCCTGGGCATCTTCCAGACGGCGGTATACATGCTCTACATCGCGCCGGGCAAGCTGATCGGCGGCACGGCGCCGATCGTCGCCGAGTCGTTCCAGATCTACTCCAACCCGCTGCCCCACGTGCTCATCCTCACCGCCATCGTCGTCGGCGTCGCCACGCTGGCCCTCGGCCTGGCGCTGGTGGTGCGCATCCGCGAGGAATACGGCAGCATCGAGGAGGACGAAATCCTCGCACGCGACGACGAGACGGAAGGACAGGCATGATCGCCGCCCACCTCCCGGCGCTGCAGGTCGCCGTACCCTTGCTCGCCGCGCCGCTGATGGTGCTGCTGCGGCGCAGCGGCATCGCCTACGCCCTGGCGCTGGCGGCCAGTTGGCTCGCCCTGGCCTGCGCCCTCCTGCTCTGGCAGCAGGTGGACGCCAGCGGCCCGATTTCCTATGCCATGGGCAACTGGCCGCCGCCGTGGGGCATCGAATACCGGGTGGACCGCCTGACTGCCTTCGTCCTCGTGCTGGTGGCCCTCATGGCGGCGGTCGTGCTGCCCTACAGCCGCGCCAGCGTGGCGGCGGAAATAGCGCACGGCCGGCACTACCTGTTCTACGCGATGTTCACGCTGTGCCTGACCGGCCTGCTCGGCATGACGCTCACCGGGGACGCCTTCAATTTCTTCGTCTTCCTCGAGATCTCGTCGCTGTCCTCCTACGTGCTGATCGCCCTCGGCCGCGACCGGCGCGCCTTGGTGGCGGCCTACCAGTACCTCATCATGGGCACCATCGGCGCGACCTTCATCGTCATCGGCGTCGGCCTGCTCTATCTGATGACGGGCACGCTGAACATGGCCGACCTGGCGCAGCGCCTGCCGGAGACGCACGGCGCGCGCCCGGTGCTCGCCGCCCTGGCCTTCATCACCGTGGGCGTCTCGCTCAAGCTGGCGCTGTTCCCGCTGCACCTGTGGCTGCCCAACGCGTATACCTACGCGCCTTCCGCCGTCACCGCCTTTCTGGCCGCCACGGCCACCAAGGTTTCGGTATACGCCCTGATCCGCTTCTATTACACGGTGTTCGGCGAGGATCTCGTCTTCGTCCGGCTGCCCGTGCCGCAGATCCTGCTGTTCCTCTCGCTGGCGGCGATGTTCATCGCCTCCACGGCGGCGATCTTCCAGGACAACCTGAAGAAGCTGTTCGCCTACTCCAGCGTGGCGCAGATCGGCTACATCACGCTCGGGCTCTCCTTCGGCTCCGTCACCGGCCTCACCGCGGCCGTCACGCACCTGTTCAACCACGGCATCACCAAGGGCGCGCTGTTCATGCTGCTCGGCGGCGTGATGCTGCGCACCGGCGGCGTCGGCTTCGCCAGCGCAGCCGGGCTGGGGCGGCGCATGCCGCTGACCAGCTTCGGCATCGTCATCGGCGGCCTTTCGCTCATCGGCATACCGGGCACGGCCGGCTTCGTCAGCAAGTGGTACCTGATCCTGGCGGCGCTGGAGAAGGGCCAGTGGTGGCTGGTGTTCGCGATCGTCGCAAGCTCGCTGCTCGCGGTGGTCTACGTCTGGCGCTTCGTCGAGGCGGCCTACCTGCGCCCGCCCCCGGCCGGCACGCGCAGGAACGAGGCGCCCCTGTCGATGCTGTTGCCGGCCTGGTTCATGATCGGCCTGTGCGTGTGGGTCGGCCTGGATACCTCGTTTACGGTCGGCTCCGCGCAAGCGGCGGCGAATGCCTTGTCGGGAGGCGCGCGCTGATGGCGCCCGAAACCGTCATCCTGGCGGCCCTCGCCCTGCCCTTGCTCGGCGCCGCAGCGGTCGCCGCGCTGCACGATCGGCCCAACCTGCGCGAAGCGGCCACGATGGTCACCGCCGGCACCCTCTTCCCGCTGGTGCTGTCGCTGGTGCCGGTCATCATGGCGGGCGGGCGCCCCGCCGCGACGCTCCTCGAAGTGCTGCCCGGGCTGGCGCTCGCGTTCCGCGTCGAGCCGCTCGGCATGCTCTTCGCGCTGGTGGCTTCCGGCCTGTGGATCGTCAACTCCCTCTACTCCATCGGCTACATGCGCGGCAACAAGGAAGCGAAGCAGGCGCGCTTCTACGTCTGCTTCGCCCTGGCCATCGCCGCCGCGCTGGGCATCGCCTTCTCCGCCAACGTGTTCACGCTGTTCGTCTTCTACGAGCTGCTGACGCTGATCACCTATCCGCTGGTCACCCACCACGGCACGGACAAGGCCAAGGCGGGCGGACGCACTTACCTGGGCATATTGGTCGGCACCTCGGTGGTGTTCCTGCTGCCGGCGCTGGTGTTCACCTGGCACGTCGCCGGCACCACCGACTTCACGCCGGGCGGCATCCTGAACGGCAAGCTGTCCGGCTTCGCCCTCGGCGGGCTGCTGGCGCTCTACATGTTCGGCATCGGCAAGGCGGCGCTGATGCCCTTCCACCGCTGGCTGCCCGCCGCGATGGTGGCGCCGACCCCGGTCTCCGCCCTGCTGCACGCCGTGGCGGTGGTGAAGGCCGGCGTCTTCAGCGTGGTGAAAGTCATCATCTACGTCTTCGGCACGGAGCACCTCGCGGCGGCGAATACCGACTGGCTGGTCGCCGTCGCCGGCTTCACCATCGTCGCGGCCTCGGTGGTGGCGCTCAATGCCGACAATCTGAAGCGGCGCCTGGCCTACTCCACCATCAGCCAGCTCTCCTACGTGGTGATCGCCGCGGCGCTGCTGGCGCCCCTCTCGGTGATCGGCGCGGCGCTGCACATCGCCACGCATGCCGTGGGCAAGATCACGCTGTTCTTCGCCGCCGGCGCCATCTACACCGCCGCCCACAAGACCGAGGTGAGCCAGCTCGACGGCATCGGCCGGCGCATGCCGTGGACCATGGCGGCCTTCACGGTGGCGGCGCTGTCGCTGATCGGCATCCCGCCCGCCGCCGGCTTCATCAGCAAGTGGTTCATCATGTCCGGCGCGGCGCAGAGCGGCCAGTACGCGGTGCTGGCCGTGCTGATCGCCAGCACGCTGCTCAACGCGGCCTACTTCCTGCCCATCGTATACGCCGCCTTCTTCCGCCCGCTGCGCGCGGAGGACGAACATCATCCGCATGGCGAGGCGCCGCTGCCGATGGTCGCGGCATTGATGATGACGACGGCCGCGACCCTCGGCCTGTTCCTCTTTTCTGCGCCCCTGCTGCAGCTCGTCAGGCAGCTGGTGGAAATCCGCCTTTGAACGCCGACCGATACGGAAATCGATCATGTCCGAAGACAAGAAATACTGGCTGGACCGCAGCGAGAACGTGACCAAGGTGTTTCGCGGCCTGTGCGCGCTCGGGCTGGCGCTGATCGCCATCGACCTGTTTCTGCACAAGCACGAGGAATTCGACTTTGCCGCATGGTTCGGTTTCTACAGCATCTTTGGCTTCGTCGCCTGCGTCGTGCTGGTGCTCGTCGCCAAGCAGTTGCGCCGGGTGCTGATGCGCCCGGAGGATTACTATGAGCGCTGATTTCCCCGTCGCGCTGATCCTGATTCTCGGCAGCGTGCTGGTGCCGTTCCTGCGCGGCAAGCTGCGCCTTGCCTACATGCTGCTGTTGCCGCTGGCGGCGTTCGCCCAATTGCTCGTCCTGCCGCACGGCGCCTTCGGCCAGGTCGAACTGTTCGGGCAGACGCTGGTACCGATGCGCGTCGACCGGCTCAGTCTGCTGTTCGGCTACATTTTCCTGATCGCCTCGCTGCTCAACGTCATTTACGCCCTGCACGTCAAGGACACCGTGCAGCATGTGGCGGGACTGATCTATGCCGGCAGCGCGATCGGTGCGGTGTTCGCGGGCGACCTGATGACGCTGTTCGTCTACTGGGAGCTCAGCGCCGTCTCGTCCGTCCTGCTGATCTGGGCGCGGCACACCGATACCGCCTTCCGCACGGGCCTGCGCTATGTGCTGATTCAACTCCTGTCTGGCATGTTCCTGCTGGCCGGCGCCTTGCTGCACTGGCGCGCCACCGGCTCGCTGGAGTTCGGCCTGATCGGGCTGGCCGGGCCGGGCGGCGCCCTGATCCTCATCGCCTTCGGCATCAAGTGCGCCTTCCCGCTGCTGCACAACTGGCTGCAGGACGCCTACCCCGAGGCCACGCCGACCGGCACGGTGATCCTCTCCGCCTTCACCACCAAGCTGGGCATCTATGCGCTGGCGCGCGCCTACCCGGGCACCGAGATGCTGGTCTGGGTCGGCACCCTGATGGCCGCCTTCCCGATCTTCTATGCGGTCATCGAGAACGACCTGCGCCGCGTGCTCGCCTACAGCATGAACAACCAGCTTGGCTTCATGGTGGTCGGCATCGGCATCGGCAGCGAGCTGGCGGTCAACGGCGCCGTGGCGCACGCCTTCGCCGACATCCTCTTCAAGGGCCTGCTGTTCATGTCGATGGGCGCGGTACTGCTGCGCACGGGAACGGTCAAGGGCAGCGAACTGGGCGGCCTGTACAAGTCCATGCCCTGGACGACCGGGTTCTGCATCGTGGGCGCCGCTTCGATCTCGGCCTTTCCGCTCTTCAGCGGCTTCGTCACCAAGTCAATGATCATGAGCGCCGCGGCGGGCGAGGGCATGCTGACGACCTGGCTGGTGCTGCTGTTCGCCTCGGCCGGGGTGTTCCACCACGCCGGCATCAAGATCCCCTATTTCGCCTTTTTCTCCCACGACTCGGGCATCCGCTGCGAGGAGGCGCCGCGCAACATGCTGGTGGCCATGGCGATCACCGCCGCGCTGTGCATCGGCATCGGCGTCTTCCCGCGGGCGCTCTACTCGATCCTGCCCTATGCCGTCACCTACGAACCCTACACGGCGTCGCACGTGGTGGCGCAGCTGCAGCTGCTGGTGTTCTCCGCGCTCGCCTTCGCCGTGCTCATGCGCACCGGCATCTACCCGCCCGAGCTGCGCTCGGTCAACCTCGACAGCGACTGGTTCTACCGCGCCTTTTTCCACAGGCTGGCGCTGAAGGCCGGCGCTGCGATCGCGCGCGTGCAGGCGTCGTTCGGCGGCGGCATGCAAGCCACCGCCCTGCGGCTGTATAGCCAGCTCCACCGCCACCACGGCCCCCAGGGCGCGCTGGCGCGCACCTGGCCGACGGGCAGCATGGCGCTGTGGGCCGTGGCGATGCTGCTCGCCTATCTGGTCTTCGATTATTTCTGAGCGGACGCGAGCTGCGCGCTGCGCGGCAAGCGCATCCGCCCGGCAAGCCGCAGCATTCCCCTATGATATTCTTCAAAGGTGACGGGCGCCGGGCCGGGTGAGCCGATTCCCGCGCGCGCCTTTCGATCCCGCAACCCGCGCCGGCTTATCCGCGGATACACGCACCGGAAATCCGACACTCATGATCTGGCTGAAATTCCTCCTCTGTCTCATCGTCATCGGCGTAGCCGGCGCGCGCCTGTCGCGCTACGGCGACGTCATCGCGGAGAAGACCGGCCTCGGCCGCAACTGGGTCGGCCTGGTGCTCATGGCCACGGTCACTTCCCTGCCCGAACTGGTCACCGGCATCAGCGCAGTCACCGTCGTCGGCGCGCCCAACATCGCCATCGGCGACGTGCTCGGCAGCTGCGTGTTCAATCTCGCCATCCTGGTGGTGGTGGATTTCCTCTACCGCGAGGAATCGGTCTACACGCGCGCCAGCCGGGGGCACATTCTGGCGGCCGGATTCTGCGTCGTGCTGATCGGCTTCACCGGGCTGTCGCTGATCCTGGCGCCGCTCGGCGCCGATCTGGCGATCGGACACGTCGGCGCCTACACGCCGCTGTTCATCCTGCTCTACCTGCTCGCCATGCGCTCCGTGTATCAATACCAAAAGCGCGAGATGGCGGAGTTCGTCGAGGAATCGGCGGCCCGCTACGAAGACGTTTCGCTGCGCGAGGCGGCCATCGGCTACGGCGTGGCGGCGCTCTTCGTCGTCGCCGCCGGCACCTGGCTGCCCTTCGTCGGCGAGGAAATCGCGCACCTGATGGGCTGGGAGCAGTCCTTCGTCGGCACCCTGTTCATTGCCGGCGCCACCTCCGCGCCGGAGATCGCCGTCACCATCGCCGCGGTGCGCATCGGCGCGCTGGACATGGCGATCGCCAACCTGCTCGGCAGCAACCTCTTCGACATCCTCATCGTCGCCATCGACGACATCTTCTACCTGCCCGGCCCGATCCTCGCGCATGTGTCTCCGGTGCATGCGGTGTCGGCCTTCTCGGCGGTGATCATGACCGGCATCGCGGTCATCGGGCTGTTCTACCGTCCGGGCGGCAAGCTGCTGCGCACGGTGGGCTGGATCAGCGTGTTCCTGCTGGCCCTGTTTCTGATCAACTCCTGGGTGCTTTTCAATTATGGGGAATAGACAACCTCGGCGCACGCCCGCAAGGGAGCCGCATTCATGACCCCTCCGCAACGCGCCGCCCTCCCCACCGGGCTGACGCAGGCTGAAGCCGGCGTGCGCCTGCGCCGCTACGGCCCGAACGCGCTGCCCGAAAAGCAGCCGACCACCCTGTGGCAACGCTTCCTGCGCCAGTTCCAGAGCCCGCTCATCTACATCCTGCTGGTCGCGCTGGTGGTGGATCTCGGCATCTGGATCTATGAGGGCGCCGAGGGCGTGCCGGTCGAGTCGATCGCCATCGCGCTGATCCTGCTGCTCAACGCCGGCCTGGGCGTCTACCAGGAACGCAAGGCGGAGGCGGCGCTGGCCCGCCTCAAGGCAATGGCGACCTCCCGCGTCTGGGTGTTGCGCGACGGCAGCCTGGCGCACATCCCCGGCACCGAACTGGTGCCCGGCGACGTGGTGCGCCTCGAAGCCGGCGACCGCGTGCCGGCCGACGGCGCGCTGGCCGAGGCCCAGGGCGTGATGGTCGACGAGTCCGTCCTCACCGGCGAGTCGCTGCCGGTGGACAAGGAGAAGGGCGACGAGACCCTGAGCGGCACGCTGTTCGTGCGCGGCAAGGGCTATGTCGAAGTGGCGCGCACCGGCGCGGAAAGCGCCATGGGCCGGCTGGCGACCATGATCGGCGGCATCGAGGCCGAGCGCACGCCGCTCGAGCGCCGCCTGCACGTCTTCGGCCAGCAGATCGCCTGGGCGGTGCTCTTCATCGCCGTCGTGATCCTGCTCGGCGGCCTGGCGATCGAGGGCGTCGGCCGCCTCGGCCACATCTTCATCTTCGCCGTCGCGCTGGCCGTGGCGGCGATTCCGGAAGGCCTGCCGGCGGTGCTCACGCTGGCGCTGTCCCTCGGCGTGGAGCGGATGGCCAAGCGCAAGGCCATCGTGCGCCGGCTCTCCGCCGTCGAGGCGCTCGGTTCGGTGACGGTGATCGCCACCGACAAGACCGGTACCCTGACGGAGAACCGCATGCATGTGCGCGCCATCGACGCGCCCGACGCGGCGAAGGCGCTCACCGCGATGGTGCTGGCCAACGACGCCGAGATCGGCACGCGCGCCGGCGATCCGCTCGAGCTGGCGCTGCTCGACCACGCCGAAGCGCAGGGCATCGATGCAGCCGACCTGGCCCGCCAGCATCCGCGCGACTCCTGCCTGCCCTTCGACAGCGCGTGGAAATTCATGCGCGTCACCGTGACGCAGGAGGGGCGGCGCACCAGCTACCTCAAGGGCGCGCCCGAAGTGCTGCTGGAGCGCAGCACGCTGCCCGCCGCCGAGCGCGAGCAATGGGAGGCCAAGGCGCTGGACTATGCCGCCGAGGGCTACCGCGTCATCGCCCTCGCCTGCCGCGAGGAGGAGGGCGACGAGCAGTTGTCGTTCCTCGGCCTGGTACTGCTGTGGGATCCGCCGCGCGCCGAGGTGCCCGAAGCCATCCGCCGCGCCCAGGATGCCGGCATCCGCGTCGTCATGATCACCGGCGACCACCCGGCGACGGCGCAGGCGGTGGCGCGCGTCATCGGGCTGCCGCCCGGGCGCGCCATGACCGGCGCCGAAATCGAGAAGATGTCCGACGACGACCTGCGCATCGCGGTGCGCGAGGCCAATGTCTTCGCGCGCGTTGCGCCGGAGCACAAGCTGCGCCTGGTGGAAACGCTGAAGGGGGTCGGCGAGGTCGTCGCCGTCACCGGGGACGGCGTGAACGACGCCCCGGCGCTCAAGCGGGCCGACGTCGGCGTGGCGATGGGCCAGCGCGGCAGCGACGTCTCGCGCGAGGTGGCCGACCTCGTCCTGATGGACGACAACTTCGCCACCATCGTCGCCGCCATCGAGGAAGGTCGCAGCATCTACGAGAACATCCAGAAGTTCATCCGCTTCCTTTTCTCCACCAACGTCGCGCTGGTCCTGCTGGTGGTGTGCGGCCTGGGCGTGTCGATGGCGCTCGGCCTGCACGACATCGCCGGCGGCCTCTTCCTGCCGCTCACCGCGGTGCAACTGCTGTGGATCAACTTCATCGCCGACGGCCCGCCGGCGCTGGCGCTGGCGCTAGACCGCAATCCCGGCGTGATGGAGCAGCCGCCGCGCGACCCGCAGGCGCCGCTGCTGGACGGCCCCTCGCTGCGCTTCATCTTCATCACCGGCATCACCAAGGCGGCGGGCGGCGTCGCCCTGCTGACGGTGCTGCCGCTGCTCGGCTACGGACTGGCGGTGACGCGCACGCTGGTGTTCCTCTACGAGTCGCTCGCCCAATTGGTGTTCGCCTACCCGTCGCGCCGCATCAGTGCCGAGCCGATGCCCAACCGGGCGCTGCACCTGGCGGTGCTGTTCGGCGCCGGCCTGCAGATCCTCACCGTGACCGTGCCCAGCCTGCGCGAACTGCTCGGCCTGGAGGCCATCGAGTGGCGCGCGGCGCTGGCGATGATGGTGGTGGTCCTGATCAGCTGGGGCGTCGCCGAAGCGGTCGGCAGGATGGGCGTCGCCCGACCGCGGCGGCGCTCGGGTTGACGGAGCCGCCGTGCCGCAGCGGCTGACTTTCCGCCAACGGAGCGCGCCATGATGGATCTGTCCCTCGTCGGCGGCCTGGCGGGCGGGATCGGCCTCTTCCTGCTCGGCATGGGGCTGATGACCGACGGCCTGAGGCTTGCCGCCGGACCGGCCCTGCATCGCATCCTCGCGCATTCGACGAAGACGCCCCTGCGCGGCCTCGCCTCGGGCGTGCTGGTGACGGCGGCGGTGCAGTCCTCCAGCGCCGTGACGGTGGCCATCATCGGCTTCGTCAATGCCGGCCTGCTCAATCTCCCGCAATCGCTGTGGGTGCTGTTCGGCGCCAACGTCGGCACCACCATGACCGGCTGGCTGGTGGCGCTGGTGGGCCTGAAGTTCAAGATCGAGGTGCTGGCGCTGCCCCTCGTCGGCTTCGGCATGCTGCTGCGCCTGACCGGCGAGGGCAGCCGGCGCGGCGCGCTGGGCTTGGCGCTGGCCGGCTTCGGCGTGCTCTTCATCGGCATCGACATGCTCAAGGAAACCTTCTCGGGCCTGTCGACGGCGTTCACCTTCCCCGAAGGCGCTGGCGTGCGCGACATCCTCGTGCAGATGCTGATCGGCCTCGGCCTCACCGTGCTGATGCAGTCCTCCAGCGCCTCGCTCGCCATTGCGCTCACCGCCGCGCAGGGCGGCCTCCTCTCGGCGCAGGGGGCGGCGGCCATCGTCATCGGCGCCAACATCGGCACCACCGTGACGGCGCTCATCGCCGCCATCGGCGCCACGCCGAATGCCCGCCGCGCCGCCGCCGCGCACATCATCTTCAACCTGCTCACCGGCGCCGTCGCCCTGCTGCTCCTGCCCTGGATACTCGACGTGCTTGGCCTGCTCAGTGAGGCGCTGGGATTGAAGGGGGCGCCGGCAGCCCGTCTGGCGATGTTCCACACCGCCTTCAATGTGCTCGGCGTGCTGCTGATCTGGCCCTTCGCCGCGCGCCTGGCGCAGTTCCTCAAGCGGCGCTTCCGCAGCGCCGAGGAGGACGAGGCGCGGCCGCGCTACATCGACAAGACCGTCCTGGCCGTGCCGGCGCTGGCGCTCGACGCACTCGAGCGCGAGGTGCGGAGCATGGGCGGCATCGCCCTGCGCACCGTGCGCAGCGCGCTCCTCGTGCCCGCCCCGCCCGCCCTGGCGCTGGCGCGCAACCAGCAGGTCGTCGCCCGCCTCAACCAGGCCATCGCCGACTTCATCACCCAGCTCAGCCGCGCCAGCCTGTCGCGAGACAGCGCCGCGCACCTGCCCGAACTCCTGCGCGTGGCGCGTTACTACGAGACGGCGGCGGAACTGGCGGCGGAAGCGGCCGAGGCAGCCGGCGAAGTCGCGGTGACGGAAGGCATCGCCAGCGACGCTTCCTTCAGGCGCCAGGCCCACGCGCTGCTCGACCAAACCGATCCCGCCGGCACGCTCGCCGATCCCGCCGCGCTCGATGCCGGCCTGCGCGACTTCGAAAACGACTACCACATCCTCAAGGCGGAGCTGCTGGAAGCCGGCGCGCAAGGCCAGTTGCCCGTGGGCGACATGGATGCCCTGCTGCGCGCCGCCAGCGCGCTGCGCCGCGCGCTGCAGCAGGCGGTGAAGGCGGCGCGCATGCTCGGCACAGGCAAGCTGCCCGCAGACCCCTCCCTACCTGCTGCGGCAGGCTGATGCAATGGCGCCGACAGCGGCGCCCTATCCATTGAACGCATCATGTCTCTGCGTGGTCTATGTTTATTGGAAGGTTCAATAACCAGCGAAAAACGATGAGACGCCTCCTTTTCCTTGCCGCCGCGCTGCTGCTCTCATTGCCGGCCTTCGCCGCCACGGTGAAGGTCGCCGAGATCCACGGCGCCATCAGCCCGGCCAGCGCCGCCTATTTCCTGCGCGCCCTCGACGAGGCGCAAAAGGCGAAGGCGGACCTGCTCGTGCTCAAGCTCGACA
>WBZL01000102.1_pt1 | contig 83264 bp, 65 predicted proteins | sample 5204291 | NCBI WGS metagenome assembly WBZL01 (sample SAMN12344345, study PRJNA552823) | activated sludge metagenome | biome: Activated sludge suspended growth; feature: Nitrification reactor; material: Wastewater; isolation source: activated sludge from nitrification reactor of wastewater...
GAAGCAAGAAAAACAACAAATTTCTTCTCTGTGCTTCTCTGTGTCTTCTCTGTGAACCTCTGTGTAACGTTTTTGGTTCTGGCTCGTCCAGGTTATGAACGTAGATTAAATAAGTTACGGAAGAAGTTCAACTTCTCGGAAGAAGTTGAACTTCTAGCCGGACAAGTTATTTAATTCTCATTCCTTAGAGATAGACCATGTTCTGTTAACATTTCAGAATTTGAACCGCAGAGTACGCAGAGGGCGCAGAGAAAAGAAGGAAAGAAGGTCAATCTCTGCGATCTTTGCGCCCTCTGCGGTGAAAGCTGCTTCTTCTTGCCAAATGTCAACACAACCTAACCTCTAATCTCCAATCTCCAAATACTTTCTCACTGCCCCGTGTAGCGCGGGGGGCGTTTTTCAAAAAAGGCGGCAATCGCTTCCTGAAAATCGGCACTATTGAGCAGTTCCTGCTGCGCCGCAATTTCCAAATCCTGGCTGTCGCGCACCGTCATGCTGTAGCCTTCGTCAATGATGCGCTTGGCAACGCCGACGGCGCGGGGTGGCAAGCTGCGGAATTTGTTGGCAAGGGCATTAACGGCCGTTTCCAGCTCGTCATCCCCCACCAACTGCGTCACCAACCCATACCGCTGCGCCTGCTCCGCGTCAAAATTGTCCGCCAGCAGCGTCATCTCCTTGGTTGCCGCCACCCCCGCCACCCGCGTAATCCGCTGCGTACCCATGATAACCCCAATGCTGCGCTTGACTTCGGGCAGCCCAAAAACGGCCGTTTTACTCACCACGCGAAAATCACAGCAGCAGGCCAAAATCATCCCCCCGCCCAAGCAGTAGCCGCGAATTTGGGCAATCGTCGGCTTGGTCAACGCCTCAAACTGATCCAAACAATCCTGTAGATCACGCAAATTGTTGCGGTATGTCTCTGGCTCTTGCCCCACCATCATGCCAATGGCACTTACATCCACCCCCACCGTAAAATGGTCGCCGGTGCTGGCAACAACGACAACCCAGATGTCAGAACGGCCGTTAATCACCCCCACCAGTTCCCGCAATTCCAGCAACGTCTCCGGCGTCATGCTGTTCATTTTTGCCGCCCGGTTCAACGTCAATGTCGCCACACGGTCATCTACTTCAAAAAGCCAATTTTCATATTCTTTCATCATGCCTCTTTTTTGCCAGCCAGCCTAAATGCCGCTAATCTTCTGTCATGCGTTACTTACTCAAACAAAAATTGTGGAGTTTCACCGACAGCTTTACCATTTTCAACGCTAACCAACAAGCTGTGTACCAGGTCAAGGGCAAACCTTTTTCCTGGGGCGATAAACTTTCGTTTCAGGACATGTCAGGGCGTGAACTGGCGACCATCTCGCAAAAGCTCTTTACCTTTATGCCCAAATACGAATTGTACAAGGATGGGCAGCTTTTTGCCGAAATCGTCAAGGAATTTTCCTGGTTCCGCAGCCAATTTACCCTCGATGTGCCTGGTCCCAACGACTACACCATTTCCGGCAGTTTTTGGGAGCTTGAATATACGTTTGTACGGCAAAAACAGGTGGTTGCCACCGTCTCCAAAACGTTCTGGAGCTGGGCCGATACCTATGGCGTGGACATTCTCGACGGCGAGGACGACATTGCCATTTTGGCGACGGTGGTAGTGATTGACCTGGTTCTTCATGATGAAGACGGCCGTTCCACACAATGATCCAGCGCATTGGCATTGACGTGGGCGGCACCAACACCGATGCCGTTCTGATGGCGGGCGACAAGGTGCTGGCTGACGTCAAAACCCCCACCACGGCGGACGTATCGGCCGGGATTACGGCGGCACTGCGGCAGCTTTTGCCACGGGCGACGGGGCAAATAACGGCCGTTATGATCGGCACCACCCACTTTGTCAACGCCATCGTGCAGCGGCGCGAACTCGCTCCCGTGGCCGCCATTCGCCTCTGTCTCCCCGCCGGAGCCGCCATTCCGCCCAAGGTAGATTGGCCCGACGATTTGCACGCTGTCACCGGCACCCATGCCTTTTTGTGCCACGGCGGGCGCGAATTTGACGGCCGTCGTCTCAGCCCCCTCAATCCCAACGAAATCCGCCACGTGGGCGAGCAAATCGCCGCCCAGGGCATCAGCGACATCGCCATCACCGGCATTTTCTCCCCCGTGCAGGCCGACGACGAGCAGGAAGCGGCCGAGCTGCTGCGCCAGCTCATCCCCCACGCCACCATCACCCTCTCGCACGAGGTAGGACGCACGGGGCTGCTGGAGCGGGAAAACGCGACCATTCTCAACGCCAGCCTGCGCCCGCTGGCCGAGCGCACCATTACGGCGTTTGAACAGGCGTTGGCGGGGTTGGGGCTGGAGGCCGTTTCGCCAGGCTCAAGGCTGGCCGTTTATCTCACCCAGAACGACGGCACCATCATGACCGCCGACCACGCCCGCCGCTTCCCCGTCTTCACCTTTGCCTCCGGCCCCACCAACTCCATGCGCGGCGCCGCCTTCCTCTCCGGTCTCAAGGATGGCATGGTGGTGGACATCGGCGGCACGACCACCGACGTGGGGGCGTTGGTCTCTGGCTTCCCCCGCGAAGCGTCGGTGGCGGTGAAGATTGGCGGCGTGCGGACGAACTTCCGGATGCCCGATGTGCTTTCGATTGGGCTGGGCGGCGGGAGTCTGGTGGGGGAAAACGGCCGTTTGGTGGGGCCCCAATCCGTCGGCTACCGGCTGCCCGACGAAGCCCTCTGCTTTGGTGGCTCCACGCTCACCGCAACCGACATTGCCGTGGCGGCCGGCATGGCCGACGTGGGGCAGCACAAACCCGCGCTCGATGCCGCCACCGTTGCCACCGCCCGCGCCACCATCCAGCAAATGGTTGAGGATGCCATTGACCGCATGAAGCTGACCGGGGCGGCGCAGCCCGTCATTTTGGTGGGTGGCGGCTCCATTTTGCTCGGCGACAGCCTCAAAGGGGCTTCACACGTTCACCGCCCCGGCCATTACGACGTTGCCAACGCCGTCGGCGCGGCCATTGCCCAAATTTCCGGCGAAGTGGATCGCGTCTTTGAAATCAGCAGCCGCAGCCGCGAGGCGGTGCTGGAAGAAGCCAAAGCGGAAGCGATTGACCGCGCTATCGCCGCCGGAGCGCGTCCCGGCACGGTGGACATTGTGGACATTTACGATGTCCCCCTCGCCTATCTCCCCTCCAACGCCACGCGGGTGCGGGTGAAAGCGGTGGGGGAAGCGTAAACAAATTATGAATTATGAATTATGAATTATGAAGAAGAGTCTCAATTCATAATTCATAATTCATAATTCATAATTCTTAATTCCCATGAACCAAATCACACTCACAGACATGACCGACCTCGCCACCGGAGCCGCCATTTTAGGCACGGGGGGCGGCGGCGACCCGTACCGGGGGCGGCTGGTGGCGGAGCAGGCGATTAAAACGCATGGCCCGGTGCGGGTTGTTCAGCCGGCCGAACTGGATGACAATGGGCTAGTGGTGCCGCTGTGGAACATTGGCGCGCCGGTTATTGGCATGGAGCGCATTGAGAAGGGGGATGAGGGGGTGCGGGCATTGCGGGCGCTGGAGGATTTTCTGGGCAAAAAGGCAGTGGCGATTGCCCCGGTGGAGGTGGGGGGCAGCAACTCGACGATGCCAGTGCGGGCGGCGGCGCTGACGGGGCTGCCGCTGGTGGATTGTGACGGGATGGGGCGGGCGTACCCGGAGGTGCAGATGATTACGCCGACGCTGTTTGACATTCCGGCTACGCCCGCGACGCTGGTGGATGCGGCGGGCAACTGCATTGTGCTGCAAACGACGAGTAATTTGCAGACGGAGCGGATTGCGCGGGCGGTTTGTGTGCAGATGGGGGGGCGGGCGGCGATGGCGGGCTACCCGATGACGGGGCGGCAAATTCGAGAGGCGATGATTCCGGGTACGCTGTCGCTGGCGTTAAAAATCGGCCGTTCGCTGCGCCAAGCGCGGGAACGGCACGATGACCCGATTCAGGCGATTCTGGACGTGGCCGGAGGGTTCCGCCTTTTTTCCGGCAAGATTGTGGATGTCTATCGGCGAATTGCTCAGGGGTGGGCGCGGGGACATTTTGACGTGCAGGGGGCGGATGAAACGGTGCGGGTGGATTTTCAGAACGAGTTTTTGCTTGCTCGCACGCTATCGGGGCGGCTGCTTTGCTCGGTGCCAGACCTGATTATGTCGGTGGACAGCCAGACGGGGGAGCCGGTGACGACGGAGAGTTTGCACTATGGTTTTCGGGTGACGCTGCTGGGGATTCCGTGTAACGGCCGTTGGCGCACCCCCGGCGGCATCGCCCTCGGCGGCCCCGGCTACTTTGGCTATGACCAACCCTATCGGCCGGTGGAGACGTTGGTTTCAGAGGGAGAATAGGACGCAGATTTTCCTGATTGACCTGATTTTTGCATGGTTATCATACAAATCAGGAAAATCGGGCCAATCTGCGTCCCATTTTTATTTTTCTTGATCCCAGCGAGTGGGAATGCTGACGTAGGTGCGGCTGGGTTCGGCGTAGGTGTCCATATCGGCCGTTTGGTAGATATAGGTTGTGTCTTGCCCACTGCTGAAGCCGCCGGGGGTGCCGTCCTTGTCCAGGGCGACCAGATTCATGCGGCTAATGTAACGCCCGCCGAGGTCGTTGAGGTCTTCCATCGCCCGAATGCCAGCTTCTTCTACCGACAGCCCCATTTTCATGTAAAAAACGACGCTGTGGGCGGTGGAGGCGCGAATTGCCATTTCGCCCATGCCGGTGCAGGCGGCGGCACCGAATCGGTTGTCGGCGTAGTTGCCTGCGCCAATGATGGGAGAATCGCCGAGACGACCGGGATATTTCCACGCCCAGCCGCTGGTGCTGACCCCGGCACAAATGTCGCCGTGGCTGTCTTTGGCTAAAAAGTTGACGGTGCCGTAGGTACGCTGGGGGTCGGTTGCCAGCTTGACCCATTCGTACAGGTCGTTGCGCTGGGCGAGGGAGTCGAACACTTCCACCGGCATGTCGCGCTTGAGCCGCTGCTCGCGGAAGGCCATGATTTCGTCACGCACCAGTTCGGTGGCGCGTTCATGCCCCATTTCGGCGGCAAACCGTTCGGCACCTTCCCCGGCCAGAAAGACGTGGGGCAGCTTTTCCATGACTTGCCGGGCAACGGTGATGGCATAGATGTAGCCGCGCATGGCACCGACGGCACCGCTTTCGAGCGAACGGCCGTTCATGATACTCGCATCCAGCTCCAACTCCCCCAAAATATTCGGGTAGCTGTTGTACCCCACCGAATGGTCTTCGGGGTTGGCTTCAACCAGGCGAATACCGGCCTCGACCGCAGAAACGGCCGTTCCGCCCGCCTTCAACACATCCATGGCCGCCTGGATTCCAACACGGCCGTTTGAACTTGCAACAACTATCATATTCCTCGTTAAATGTTGTAGAGATTGGGGATTGGAGATTGGAGATTGATGAAGGTTCACCAATCTCCAATCTCCAATCTCTAATGGCTTGTTTTTTCCAGGAGATTGTCTGAGAAGTCTGAATAGATGCGCAGATAACACGGATTTGCAGGGATACACGCGGATTTTTTCTTTTTTATCCGCGAAAATCCGCTTTGATCCGTGTTATCCGCGCATCCATTTTCTTTTTCCGACAGGCTCTCAGACAAAAACAATACTGTTTAATCTAAAGCGATTTCTGTTATGTTGGCGGGCCCATTTAAGGTAATAACAAAAGCATTCAACACGTCTCGCCCCAAAATGGGTTCGCTGCCTCGTCCAGTAGCCACAGCTTCAACGCCATGTATCGTTTGACTACCAATGCGAACTCGTATTGTATATCTATCCAGTTGCTGAACACCCCCAGCCGTCCCTCGCAAAATCACTGTATCGGCATATTCTGCGCCTACTGCTTCCAACACCTCGCGTGGCAACATGGTTCCATCTGCTCCCGAATCAGCAAAAGCAGACAAAGCAACTGGCTCATATTCAGGATCATAGCCATCTACCGTAATTTCTATTTGCGGTGCGGCTGGGTAATAGGCTTGATCATAATCAAATGTGATGCGGCGCGTCATGGTTGGGTGTAGATACGTGGATGATTAACACGAATTTCAGACGTGTCATTTATTTCAACTTTGCGCCGCAAGACAACCTGATTGGGAAAATTCTGGCGGACTCGCCTAAGTAAAGCAACGGGATCGGGATCACTATCAACGAGCTGACCGTTTGTGATGGCTACGTATTGGCCGAAATGGCTTTTGACCAGTTGCGGATGAAGCAGTTTGTAAGCAGCTACTTCCTGATTCATTGCACCACGTCGGGGATCAACAGGAAATGGCGCATAGGAACGTACAATCGCGTCCAAGAACAAATCAGAAACATCCCGCTGCATTTTGGCAGCAAGTTTCTCGGCATGGCTATAAACATTGTCAGGAATATTTAACAATATTTGTGTACTCATAGTGGAATTATAACAGCGACAGGCGCAATTTTAGAGCCTTTAAATCTCCAATCTCCAACCTCTAATTACCTTTTTCTTCCATCACCAGCTCCGTGGTAATGTCAATGCACCCTTTGATTGAGCGGGCGACGGGGCAGAAATCGGCGTGAAAATCGTGGACACGAACGGCCGTTTCCCGGTTCTCCGCCGCCACCTTCAAATAATACGTCACATGGATCCGCTTAATCACCAATACCCGCCCATCCTTCTCCACCTCGCCGCGCACATCGCTGGTCAACAGCCCTTCACCCGCCGGAATTTGACGCGCTTCCAGCGCGCCGCCAAACGTCCCGGTCAGTCAGCCACCCGTCGCGGCAATCACATAATCCAGCGTCGTGGCGTGGGGGTTGTGGACCTTCGTATCCACCCCATAATGCGCCGCCACCTCGGAATGAACCCCGAACAGCACCGGCTCTGCCTCCTGCGGCAGATACGCCCGCCGCAGCGGCCCCTTCACCCGTTCAATTCGCACATGCGACGTATAAACAACGTCATCATTCATTTGCACCCTCCTTGTGGTCAACGATTCAGAAGTTCAACTTCTCGGAAGAAGTTGAACTTCTTGCCGCCCGATTACTGGTTACCGTTTACTGATTACTGTTCGCCCGTTCCTGTTCCACCAGCACACGGCGCAAAATTTTGCCGGAAATAGATTTGGGGATTTCGCTGACAAACTCCACCCGCCGAATCTTCTTGTGTGGCGACACCTGCGCCGCCACCCATTCCTGAATTTCTTCGGCGCTGATTTCCTGTTTGGCAACAATAAACGCCTTTGGCACCTCGCCCGCCTCGTCGTCGGGGCTGGGGATGACGGCGACGTCGGCAATGGCGGGATGACCCAGCAGCAACGCTTCTAGTTCGGCCGGCGCTACCTGGAACCCCTTGTACTTGATCAACTCTTTCACCCGGTCTACGATGAAAAAGTCGCCGTCTTCGTCAATATAACCCACGTCACCTGAATGCAGCCATCCTTCGCTGTCAATGGTGGCGGCAGTAGCGGCGGGGTTGTTCAAATATCCTTTCATAATGTTGGGGCCACGCATACAAATTTCGCCCCGTTCGTTCACCCCCACGGCTTCCCCGGTTGCGGTGTCGGCTACCTTGATCTCCATGTTGGGTACGGCCGGCCCCACCGAAGCATATTTCATTGGCTCTTTGACTGGGCAAATATGCGTCACAGGGCTGGTTTCCGTCATCCCATACCCCTGATAAACCGCGCAGCCAATCCGCGCCGCCACCTCTTCCGCCAGTTCTGTACCCAGCGGGGCCGCGCCTGAGTTGAGCGTTTTCAGGGCAGAAAGATCAAATTGCGCCACAACCGGGTGCTTGGCAAGGAAAACGAGAATGGGGGGAACCAAGTTGGCGCGAGTGACCTTGTATTTTTGCATGACTTCCAAAAACTGTGCCGGTTCAAAGCGCGGCACGGTGACAACGGTTGCGCCGCGCACCAGCGTCATGTTCATGATGACAACCATGCCGTAGATGTGGAAAAAGGGCAGCACGCCAACCACGACATCTTCCTCCGTCACAAGGTCAAAATCAGTCATACCTTCCACTTGGACGATGTTGGCAACGATGTTGCGGTGGGTCAGCATAACCCCCTTGGGCAGGCCGGTTGTGCCGCTGGAATAGGGCAGCACAATCAAATCTTCGGCCGGGTCAAAACTAACTGGCGACATCTTGCCGTCGCTGCGGAGCAAAGAGGCAAAGGGGGTGGCACCTTCAGCTTCGCCAAAGACAAAGACTTCCTGGATGCTGGATTTGGCCGCCGCTTCCTGGGCTTTGTCCAAAAACATGGGAATGGTAAGGAGGTATTTGGCGTTAGAGTCGTTGAGCTGGTGGGCTAGTTCGTCGGCGGTATAGAGGGGGTTGGCAGTGGTGACAATGCCACCGGCCAGGGAGACGCCGTGAAAGGCGATGGCGTATTCGGGGATATTGGGGCTGTAGATGGCAAACACATCGCCCTTGCCAAAACCGCGCTGGCTGAGGCTGGCTGCAACGAGGCGAATGGCTCCACCAAGCTGGCCGTAGGTGATAGTGCGCCCGCTGGGGCCATCAATGAGGGCGGCCTTGCTGGCAAAGGGCGCAATACGCTCTAACAGGAATTCGGTGAGGGAGAGATTGGGGATTTCGACATCGGGATAGGGACTCTTAAAGATCATGGTTCCTCCGCACAGGTGGGAATGGATTGATTATGGGTGGTGGAGGATTGGCACAACGGCCGTTTTCCCACCACACCGCGCAAACTATACCCTCCTTTTATCATACCGACTAGTTGCAGTAGTACGAAGGTCACATATGATTCACAGTACCCAATCCTTATACTCCTCTCTGAGCAAGGAGTGACCATTTGTCACCACCAGTGTCTATCATTGTTGTAGTCAATAGGAGTAAGAACACATACAGATGCTGACAAAAAGCAAAGCCCGCACTTTTTTTGCCTGGCTATTTGAACAAAGTCGCCGTTTAGGGAAGGCGGTGACGGGAGCCAGCGAATGGAACGACTGCCTTTGGTGCAACCCCAAAGCAGAGCGATATGTGATGCCAATCAAGTAACGACAAAAGACCTCTCCCAGCGAGAGGTCTTTTTTTGTACAATACCCCTTATGGAATGGAAACAAAAACTAGCCCAACTTGGGTATCAGGCCGAAACTCGGTTTGATGACCTGCGGTACCAGCTTCACAAGCGGCTGGGTGGCACCGAAAAAGTGCAGATTGTGGTTTACCGAGGGCACGGCACGTCAGAAAAGCTGTATCTACGCGGGCGCGTGCTGGAGGACAAAGGCATTTTGCCCGCCAGCGACAATGACACCATGTGGGACAATCTGCTGTCGGTGTATCGCCGTTTTGACAGCGACGAACTGCCCGGTACACTACTGCAAATTCACCTGGCTGACCAGGCTGTGGAAACCGTGACCGATGAAGAAGGGTACTTTTTTCTTGAGCTAACCCCCACGCCACGGCTTGCGCCCGCCCACCACCCCTACACTGCCACCGTAGCCCTGCTGGAGCAGCCAGAGGTGCGGGGTGTAGGCGAAGTGATTGTGCCGCCAGCCAATGCCCAATTTGGGGTGATTAGCGATGTGGACGACACTATCTTGCAAACATTTGCCACCAATTTGCTCAAGGTCGCGCAACTCACCTTTTTGCACAACGCCCGCACGCGGCTGCCCTTTCCCGGCGTAGCGGCGTTTTACCAGGCGTTGCAGCGTGGCGCACGGGGGGATACGAGCAATCCGATTTTCTATGTGTCCAGCAGCCCGTGGAATTTGTATGATTTGCTGACTGATTTTATGGCGTTGAATGAGATTCCGGCTGGCCCCATTTTTCTGCGCGATTTGGGGCTGGATGCTGACAAGCTGTTTGCCAAAGACCATCACACCCACAAGCTGGAGCAAATTCGCCATATTTTGCAAACCCATGCCACGCTGCCGTTTATTTTAATAGGCGACAGCGGCCAGCAAGACCCGGAGATTTACCGGGAGGTGGTGGCGGCGTTTCCGGGGCGCATTGCGGCGATTTATATCCGTGATGTGTCGGAGGCGGAGCGGGATGCCGAGGTGGCACAACTACAGCAAGAGGTGGCAGGGGAGGTACCACTGCTGCTAACGGCCGATAGTTATGCTGCTGCCGAACACGCGGCCACGGCCGGGTTTATCCAGGCGGAGGCGTTGGCGGTCATTGCGGCGGATATTGGAGAAACGGCCGTTATCCCATCACCAACCAAATAAACCTCCCAACCATACCCCCCATGTAGCCGATTGCCCTGAATCCGAAGCAAAAATGCCGGTACGCACCATGTTGCCAGCCAGCACGTACCTGTAAACTGGTCGCCACATCCCCATTTGTTAAAAAATTATAAATAGGTTGTCATCCCCACGTTACCATCCTACAATGTAACCATCCAAAGCGGCTCTTACAATGAACCCATGATTTTCGTCAAGTGAGTAAGCAAGCCTAACGTGCTGGGTAGCCAACTATCCAATAGCGTTGGGTGATGTCTAGTGAACAGGGAGGTTCAAAATGGACGAACATTATGCCAGTGGTCAAATCAAGAAAAATGGTGAAACCAAAGATGAATATTATGAAGACGGTTCGCTGTCGAAAAACGGTGCCAATGGCGATGAGTACCACAAGAACGGCTGGCTAAAGAAAAATGGCGCAACCGGCGACGAGTTTTACGACACCGGTTTGCTAAAAAAGAATGCTAAAGAAGGGATTGAGTATGATGAGAAAGGGTATCCGAAGACGTTTAAGTAGAGGCAGGTCTGCCTAGCAGCCTGTCGGAAAAAGAAAATGGATGCGCGGATAACGCGGATCAGAGCGGATTTTCGCGGATAAAAAAGAAAAAATCCGCGTTTATCCCGATAAATCCGCGTCATCCGCGCATCTATTCTAACTACTCCAACAAGTGCCTAGAGACCATGTGTGTCCCCACATGAAAATATCGCAACAAAAAGTCTGCCTCGGCAAGCTCTCAGTAACTTGCACTTGACCTGTATGAACACAACTGATCCGCATTCATGCGCGTCCCATTCCCCCTAATCTGCACTCCCCGGTGTCGGCAGAGCCGTTAACTGCTGCTCCCACTGCAAGAACCGGTCAATATCCCCCTTAATCCAGCGAATCACATACGCCAAAATCGTCACATCATCAATCAGCCCACCCAAAAAGGCAATGTCAGGGATAAAATCAAGCGGGTTCACAAAATAAACAATCGCCCCCATCGCCAGCGCCAAAGACTGCCATGAAGCCCCCACATACCGCCGTCTGGCACTCGCCTCAATCATCCGCAGCAGTGCCTTAAAATACCCCCACAGCTCACCCAACGACTTATCACCCAACCCCTCTGACTTTCGCAAAGCCGAATTAATCAGGCGCGTCGTCTTTTCCGCATCCTGCACAACCTTATTTGCCTTGTTCGCCGAGCTACGTCCAAACGTTCTATCAGTTGCGTTACTTTGTTTATTAGCCACAGGCCATCTCCTATTACCACAAAATCAGCCCCAAAATACCAGTTCAGGGTTGCAGTCTATATTACGAAATAGGCTATAATCTGCCAAACGTTCATTCAGTAAAGAGAGTAAGAGCTAGTTCTTTTGCCTCGCGCTCTTGCTCTACCATAGACACCCAAAACCTATGATAGTAACGCTCTCCATTATCGCCGCCCTGATTCCCGCCTTGTTCTACGTCATCATTATCTACTGGTTTGACCGCTATGAAAAAGAACCGCTGTGGCTGTTAGCCGCCGCCTTTCTCTGGGGTGCCATCCCCAGCATCTTGATTGCCTCTGTCTTCAACACCTTACTCAGCATCCCTTTCGAGCTACTGGTTGAAGGAGGAACAGCCGAAGCACTCTCGGCGGCTCTTATAGCTCCACCCGTTGAAGAAACCGCCAAGGGGCTGGCACTGCTTGCCATTTTCTTCCTGTGGCGCAACGAAATTGATAGCCCGCTCGATGGCATTATCTATGGCGCGATGGTTGGTATGGGCTTTGCTATGGTCGAGAATGTCTTCTATTTTGTCGAAACCTTTAATTCCGATGGCCTGGAGGCATGGGGGATTAACATCTTTTTTCGCGCCGTTGTGTTTGGCCTCAACCACTCCCTGTTTACTAGCATGTCGGGGCTGGGTATTGCCGTTTCCCGCATGAGCAAAAACACCCTCACCCGCTTTCTGGCTCCTGTCACTGGCTGGTGTCTTGCCATGTTTCTACACTTTGCCCATAACGCCTCGGTCTCCTTTGACGAAGCCCTCTGCTTTCTGGCACTCATCTTTGACTGGGGCGGCGTGCTGCTGATGCTGGGCATCATTGTGTGGTCATTGGTGCAGGAACGAAGCTGGCTGCGGCAATATTTGGCCGAAGAAGTGGCGCAAGGCACCCTCACCGATGAGCAATTTCGGCGCGTCAGCTCTGGCCGCAAACGCACGGCCTTTAATTGGGGACAACTGCGGCAAAATGGCTTTCGCGCCTATCGCCGCGCCGTCGGCTTTCAATATTTGTGTAGCAAGCTTGCTTATCGTAAACACCACCATGAACTATTCCAGGACGAGAAGAGTTTGGCGGACATTGCTGGGTTGCGGGAGCAGTTGGTGGGGCTTGGGCCAACCGTTTTGTAAATTTGTAGGGTGTAGGGAGTGAGGCGTACACCCCACACCCTACACCCCACACCCCACGCTCAACTCATCACGCACAAATCCGCCCGGCCAGCCGCCAAAACGGAATTCACCTCACCCGTGGTTCGCAAATAGCCCCCCACAATGGTTGGCAAGCCTGCTTCATGGCGCACCAGCTCACTGAGTGTGGTCAGGAAACCGGCACCATAGGTAGGTTGCTCATCCACCGTTGTTTGCCCCGCCAGCGGCAGCAGTAAATCTACCCCGCACTCTTTTAACACCTGCGCCATTGCCACCCCTTCCATTTCTTCAATGCCACCCTTTGCCCAATCGGTAATGTTGAGGGCAACCGCCAACGGCCGTTCCTGCGGCCACACACCCCGCACCGCCGCCAGCACCGCCAGCGGAAAGCGCATCCGGTTCTCCAGCGACCCGCCATAGGCATCGCTCCGCTTGTTGCTGAGCGGCGACAAAAAGCTGCCGAGCAGGTAGCCGTGGCCCATGTTGAGCAGGAGCATATCCACCCCGGCGGCGGCGGCACGTTCGGCGGCCTGGGCAAAAACGGCCGTTATTTCCCCCATCTCCTCCTCATCCAAACCCTTTGGCCGCTGGCTCACCGGCGTATAGGCCAGCGGCGACGGTGCCACCAGCGGCCAGGCTCCCCGCCGCAGCGGAATATCCAGCCCGCGCCGCCGGGGTCGGGTCGCTCCGCGCCGCCCGGCATGGTTAAGCTGCACGCACAGTTTGGCCTTTGTTTGGCTGTGCAGCGCGTCGGCCACCTGCGCCCAAGCGGCCTGGGCCGCGTCACTGTACAAACCGGGGTCGTCGGGGGTGATGCGGGCGTTGGCAGAAACGGCCGTTTCCCCCGAAACCAGCAGCCCCACCCCGCCCCGCGCCTGTTCCACCAGCTCTGCAATTGCCGCCGGGGTCAGCACGCCGTCGCTGGCCGCCTCGGTGAGCGCAGGCTGCACCGCCACCCGGTTGGGCACGGTCATCCCGCGCAGCGTGTAGGGGTTGAAGAGAGGGGGTGGAGCCAGAGAAACGGCCGTTTTCCCCGTCCCCACCCCTGAAAAATCCATATCCACCCTGTCAATGTAATACGGGTCGCGCACCCGCAAATTGTCATACGTAATCCGCCCGCTGCGCGTCAGCAAATTACTCGTAAACGGCAGCGGCTCCAAATGGGTATAGCGGCGCATGTTTTCAAAGTAAGTCTGGCTCACCAGCGCCGCCGCCTGCAGCGATTCCACACGCGGCCGGCGCTCCATCTCATACAGCCGCAACGCCGTCTCCAAATCATCATTGGCAATAAACGAATTAACCAGCGCCACCGCCCCATCCATTGCCAGCTTGGTGCCAGAGCCAATGGAAAAGTGGGCCGTGTGTGCCGCGTCCCCCAGCAAAATGATGTTTTTGTGCCGCCACGTCTTACACCGCACCTCATTAAAATTGAGCCACGACGATTTGTTTGACAACAGCTTACGCCCGCGCAAATCCTGGGCAAACAACGCTTCGCAATACGCCACGCTGGTCGCCTCGTCGGCCGTGTCCAGCCCCGCCCGCCGCCACACATCTTCCTCACACTCCACAATAAAGGTGCTGCGCGTACCGTCAAACGGGTAAGCGTGCGCCTGAAACAGCCCATGCTCGTTTTCGCGGAAGTAAAAGGTGAACGCATCCAGCACCATGTTGGTGCCAAACCAGATATATTTGGCCGCCCCCCGCGTCATCGTCGGCTGGAATTTGTCGGCAAAGGCGTTGCGAATCTTGCTGTTCACCCCGTCGGCGGCAATCACCAGGTCGTAATCGGGAAAAATGGAGAGATCATCAAACTCGGTGTCAAAGGTCAGCCGCACGCCCAGCTCGCGGCACCGTTCTTGCAGCAGTTGCAGCAACTTCTTGCGGTACATCCCGGCAAAGCTGTGGCCTTCGCAGCGCACCACGGCATCGCGGTAACAGGTGTCAATGGCTGTCCAAATGACAAAGCTGTCGGTAATTTGCTGGTACGTTTTGCTATCGGCCTCACGATAAACGTTGAGGGTGCGGTCAGAAAAAACGACCCCCCAGCCATAGGTTGCCCCCGCCGGGTTGCGTTCAATCACCTGAATATCAAGGGAAGGGTCAGCTTTTTTTAGCAGCAGGCTGGCATACAATCCACCCGGCCCGCCGCCAACGGTTAAGATTTTCATAGGGTTGAGAAAATGGAGATTGGGGATTGGGGATTGGAGATTGGGTTCTGTTGACATCTCAGAATTTGAACCGCAGAGTACGCAAAGGGCGCAGAGGAAAAGAAGAAAACAAGGTGAATCTCTGCGATCTTTGCGCCCTCTGCGGTGAAATTTGCTTCTTTATTACCAAATGTCAGCAGAATCGGGTCAATCTCCAATCTCCAATCTCCAATCAGCCAATAACATCCGCCAGCCGCTGCAGTTGCTCCAGGCTGGGGGCGGTGGGAAAGAGAATCAGCTCGTCGCAGCCTGCTTCGGCGTAGCCGCGAATAAATTGGTGGACGGCCTGGGGGGTGGTCAGCAACCCCTGGGCAATGCGTTCGGCAAAGGGGCCGGTAAAGGCGTAGTAGTCGCGCAAATAGTCGGCTCCGGCTTCGGCCAAAGCGGTATCGCCCAGCGCATAGTAGCCCATGCCCCACAGCTTTGGCTTGCCGGGGCGGCCGGCCGCCTGCCACGCCGACACCGCCTTTTCGGCCATGCCCGCAAACCAGCGGGGCGGGCCACCGCCGTGCATATAGCCGTCGGTGTAGCGGGCGACACGGCTAAAGGTAACATCGCTGTTGCCGCCAACGAGCAGTTCGGGGCCGTCGGGCTGGCCGGTGCGGGGGCCAATGGCTTCGTTTTCCCAATGGGTTCGCAGATCGGCTAACTGCTGGGTGATGATGCGGCCGCGCTGGTTGTAGGGAACGGCCGTTACCTCATAATCATCCCGCCGCGCCCCAATGGCAATGCCCAGGGTTAAACGGCCGTTTGACAACCCATCAATCGTCAGCGCCGTTTTGGCAAGAACGGCCGTATTTCGCAGCGGGCTAATCACAATCATCGTCGCCAGCCGAATCCGCTCCGTTACCGCCGCCGCCGCCGCCAGCGTCGTCAGCGGCTCATAACTGTCATACAACATCCGGTCAAAAACAGCCAGGCTCGAAAATGGCCCAGCATCCGCCTGCCGCGCCCACGCCAGCAGCAACCTGCCATCAGCACCACGCAGCGTATTTGGAAGACCAACACCTACATTCACGGGGAAACTCCTTGTGGGAAACAATAATCAGTAATCGGTAATCAGTAATCAGTACCGATTACTGATTATTGTACTTCGCTCCCGCCACTGGTCAATCAATGGCAACTGTGCTACCATTCCATCCCGGTTTGGGCAGGGAAAACCCTGCTGCCAAAGGTAGTAAGCAATGTTTAACCGGGACAAAGCCCATCTCAACCTACCCTTCCGAAGCCATATTCATGGCTCGGTCGCCCATTTATATTAACTTTTTCAGCCCGATCAAATGATCGGGCTTTTTTTTGTCAAAAAATGGGACGCAGATTTACCTGCACGCGAAGCAATCGTAAAACAACATTTACCTGCTTAATAATCAAAATCAGGAAAATCAGGCAAATCTGCGTCCTATTAAGGAAAAACCGATGACCGAAACCATCCGACTCCCCGGCCTGGCCGATGTTCATACCCATTTGCGGGTGCCGGGCGGGGAACACAAGGAAGATTTTCAGACGGGAACGGCCGCTGCCCTTGCTGGCGGCATCACCACCGTCCTCGCCATGCCCAACACCACGCCGCCGCTGGCAACCGAAGCCGCCATTGTCGCCGCCTACCAGCAGGCGCAGGCCGACAGCCGCTGCCAGCTTGGGCTGTTTGCCGGAGCCAGCCCCGCCCACGTGGACGAACTGCCCCGGCTGGCTCCCTACGCCGTCGCCCTCAAAATTTACCTCAACGACACCTTTGGCACGCTGCGGGTGGAGGATGTGCCGACGCTGCGGGCCTGTTTCCAAAGCTGGCCGCTGGACAAACCGATTGCGATGCACGCCGAAAAGCAGAGTGTGGCGGTGGGGATTGGCCTGGCGGCGACGTATAACCGCCACGTCCATTTTTGCCACATTAGCCGCCGCGAGGAGATTGAGCTGATTGCCGATGCCAAGATGCGGGGGCTGCCGGTGACGTGTGAGGTCACGCCCCACCATCTGTTTATGGACGTTAATGATGCGGCGCGGCTGGGGCCGCTGGCCGATATGCGGCCGCTGCTGGGCACGCCGGACGATGTGGCGGCGCTGTGGGCGCATCTGAACGACACGGTGGACTGCATTGCCACGGACCACGCGCCGCACACGCTGGCGGAGAAGCGGTCGGCCACGCCGCCGCCGGGGATTGTGGGGCTGGAAACGTCGCTGGGGTTGCTGTTAACGGCCGTTTCCCACAACCGCCTCACCCTCGACCGCCTCATTGAACTGATGGCAACCGCCCCCCGCCGCCTCTACCATCTGCCCGAACAGCCCGACACCTGGGTAGACGTGGCGTTAGAGCCAACGATGATCCGCAATGAGAGCCTGTTTACCAAGTGCGGCTGGACCCCGTTTGACGGGGTGGAAGTGGCCGGGCGGGTGGAGCGGGTAACGCTGTATGGGCAGGTTGTGTATGAAAACGGCCGTTTGCTGGCGCAGCCCGGCAGCGGTGATGTCATTCCAATATTGGGAGATTTAGAGATTGAGAAACTAAGAGATTAAGAGACAGGGAGATTATAGTCTCCTAATCTCTCAGTCTCTTAGTCTCTCCCTTGATAGAGGAGATTTTTAATATGAAGGCAACCGATTTAAAACCACTGTTTGATTTTACGACGATGGGGGAAACGGCCGTTAATGGTTCCCGCGCCAACGGCCTCACCGGCCAGGACATTTTATCCGTTGACCAATTCGACCGCGAAACGCTGCAATACATCTTTGCCCGCGCCCGCGAAATGCGCGAAATGGTCAGCCGCGTCCACGGCAGCGACCTGCTCAAAGGCCACGTACTGGCCTGTCTGTTTTACGAACCTAGCACCCGCACCAGCTCCAGCTTTATTGCCGCCATGGAACGGCTCGGCGGGTCGGTGATTCCCATCACCCAGGGGGTGCAGTTTAGCTCCGTCAGCAAGGGCGAAACCCTGGCCGACACCATCCGCACCCTGGAGCAATATTCTGATGCGATTGTGCTGCGCCACCCTGAGATTGGCTCCGCCAGGGAAGCGGCCAGCTATGCCAGCATCCCCGTTCTGAACGCGGGCGACGGCCCCGGCGAACACCCCACCCAGGCCCTGCTCGACCTCTTCACCATCCGTGAGGAGCTGGGGCGGGTTGACGGGCTAAAGGTGGCGATGGTGGGCGACCTGCGCTTTGGCCGCACCGTCCACTCGCTCACCAAGCTGCTGCTGCAATATGACGTGAAGCTGCGCTTTGTTTCGCCCGAAATGCTGCGGCTGCCGTTAAAAATCATGAATGAGGTGATTGACAAAGGGGTGGAGGTGCGTGAAACCCACGACGTGGCCGACGTGATTGAAAACGCCGACGTGCTGTATGTCACCCGCGTGCAAAAAGAGCGTTTTTCTGATTTGGCACAGTATGAAGAGGTGAAGAATTATTACAACATCACGCCGGAGCTGATGCAACGCGCCAAAGAAAAGATGGTGGTGATGCACCCGCTGCCCCGCGTGGGCGAAATCCACCCCGACGTGGACAAAGACCCCCGCGCCGCCTACTTCCGCCAGGTGCAAAACGGGATGTATATCCGCATGGCGCTGCTGGCGGCCGTTTTGGGGAAGGCGTAAGCATGTTGTGTGTGGGGCGTATGGTGTACGCCCCACACCCCGGCAAGCTATCGGGTTGGGTCGCCTACCAGGCAAATGCTTTCGGTGGCCTGCAAATTGCCCGCTTTGCGCTCGTCCAGCACCACCATGTCGGTGTAGATGTCGAGGTAGGCGGCAATGCGCTGGGTGAGGGATTGCTGCCAGGCGGCTACGCGCTGCCGCTGCAAGGTGTCGGAGGTCAGCGTCAAAAATTGGCGTTGCAACAGCCAAACGGTTTGCAGGGCGGCGGCCAGGATGAGGGCGTAGAAGCGAATGACCTGCCGCGCCAAAATTGGCTCGGAGTCGAGGTGGCGTTCTTTGGCCAGGGCGCAGGTGCGGGGCAGGTTAAAGAGCATATCGTGGGCTTGCTCGGCGGGAATTTGCAGGATGGTTGCCAGCACATCGGACAGGGCGTTTAAACGGCCGTTAATCAACACCGGCAGATCTTTCCACTCAGCCGGGTTGGCCGTGCGCACATCCGTCCGTGCCAGCAAATCATAATCTTCCAGAACCGCCAGCGCCTGAATCAATGCCCCGTCAAAGGGAAGCAAGTTCATGTCCGCTACGTTGAGGCTGACCGCCCGCGAGGGGTCTAATACCAGCGGCACATCTTCGGCAAAGCGGAAGCCAGCACCGGTGGCTGGCACGTGAGCGCGGAACAGATCGCGCTCTAGCTGGCGTTCCAGGACTTCGGCAGCGGGATTGGGGGCGGTTAGCAGCTCCAAATGGGTGCTGTCACTGCCGTTTACCCAGTAAGCGACCCCTTTTTGATTGCCAATCTGGGCGTATAAACGGCCGTTTAACTCCCCCGGAAACGGCAGCCGAAAGTGAAGTTGGTTGGCCTGTTGCTCCCGCTGGTTCAGCCAGTCGCAAAACGCCTCGGCATCCATTGCCCGCGTTCCCACCACCGGCCGCGTCGCCTGCCCCTTGGGGAATTGATACGCCAGCCAGTGATCCGGCTGGGTATAACGGCCATGCGCCTGCATGGCATCCACAAACAGTTGGTATTCGGCGTGCGTTACCAGCACCCCACCCTCAACGGCCGATAAATCTGCCCGTTGGAAGCGGGTAAACAGCATGAGTTCGGCCAAAAGCTGCTGCTGCAAACCATTGCTATCGCTGGCGTTGTGCCACAGCAGCCGGGGAATATTTTCAATCAGCTTGGGCGAAATATCGGCAACGGTTTGCAGCGTGTCTTTCACCAGATGCAGCCGCTCCACGGTGGGCTGTGTGGAAGTCAGGCAGCGAGCAATCAGCTTTTCGGGAAGCTGCTCCTGGGCATAAAAACGAATGGTGTCGTGCCACCAGCGGTCATCCAGCCGGTTCCAAAGCTGTTTTTCATACCCATTGGCGCGAATGTAAAAGGCGGCCAGGTAGGATTGCAACAGAGCATGGGAAAAACGGGTCAGCCCAATGGCCGTGCGCACCATCAGCCCTTTGTTGAAAACCCAATCTTCGGTTTCGCCCACCAGCCGCACCAACTCTTCGTCGGTCACATACACTTTGCGCTGCCGCATCATTTCGTAGGCTAACTGCGCTAGGGTGTAACGGCGCAAATAGGCATCCAGCACTTGCGCTATTGGGTCATACTGCCAGCCGTCCACAAGCTGCTGGGCGCAAAATTCAGCCAGTAAGGTTTGTTCGGTAGCGGGTAACGGCCGTTCCTGCTGCTGCAACTGCGTCAAAAGTGTTAGCAAAAAAGGATGCGAAGCTAAATTCGGCAACTGCTGTAACCATTGCTCCCCATCCGGCAGACCCCACTGCTGCACAAACGCCTGCTGCTGCGCCAGCGAAAACGGCTGTAGTGCCAGCGTCGTCCACGCGGTCAACTGGTCGCTGTTGCCCACATAAGGGCGCGTTGTTGCCACAAACTGATTTTTTCTAAACAGTGCCGCCTGGTCATCCAACCAGCTTAGAAAGAGCATCCACGCTTCGGGGTTGACAATTTCATCCAGCCCATCAAACAGCAGCACAAAACGGCCGTTTTGCAACTGCTCCGTGAGCCAGGGTGTTTCCACCGCGAAACCCGTCAACCGCATCTGCTCCTGCACCAACTGCACCAGGGTGCGATCCGGCTGCCGCAGCAAGGTTTCAGCCAACGGCTGCACCACCAGCAACATTGGCAGCCTCACCTTGGGGTCACCCAGGCCATCGTGCGCCATTTGCCAGGCCACATGCCGCAGTAGGGTCGTCTTGCCCATCCCCGGCTCGCCGGTAATCAACAAATTGTGCTTAAGGATGCGGTCGTTTTCCAAAAACTTGGGTAAAGTGTGGGGTTTGTTGCGCAGCCAGCGGGGCAGCTTGCGCCGAATCATCGTTGGGCCACGCTGGTAGCTGAGCAAGGGTTCGACAAAAGAGGTGTGAAACGGCCGTTGTGTAAACCCATTGAGCGGTAATTGCCCCACATAATCCATGACCCACTCACGATATTGGACAAAATCACTGGAGCGCAAATTTTCCAGCTCAATATCAAACCGCGCCACAGTGGGCTGTAGCACCTTTCGTTTTATTTTTCGCCACGTTTGTTTGGCTGAAGCAGCAGAAGAAGACATACGCCATTACTCCATCCACGCACGGGTTAGATATTCAATACGCTTTCGTTTGGCTCTCCTCGGGATATATTTACCGGGTTGCTGGCTACTCGTGTTGTACCCGTGCGTGAAAGTTCGGATCGTCTTTAGTGTGCGCTATGCGGCTTAAGAACTTGCTTAAGGTTAGGAGGATGGGCGGCAATCAGGCACGGCTATCCTCATCAAGATCATAAAGTTACATTTTCTTACTTGCAGGTCGCAAGTGGCAGGTGGCAAGTCTAGCCAGCAAACAAGACTTGCTACCTGTCACTTGCTACTTGTAGCCGACAAACAAAATGTCAGTTTATGACCGTTGGCGGTATAACGGGCTGCAGGAGAATTTTACGCACGCCGGGCTGGGCGGCATGGGTGAAGGCGGTTAATGCCTCGGTAAGGGGGTACGTGGCTTCGATGAGGGGCTTGGTGGCAATGGCGTGGTTTGCCAGCAGCCGCAGGGCGGGGGCAAAGGGACCGCAGCGTGACCCCACGACCTTGATTTCGCTTACTACCAGCTTGGTTAAATCAATGCACGGCCGGCCGTGAAAGGTGCTTTTGAGGATGATCGTGCCTTGGGGCCGCACCAGCCGCAATGCCTGAGCAAAGCCGGCTTCGTTGCCGGTAACTTCGGCCACCAGCCCAAAGCTGGCATCGGGCAGATCGCCGGCTAGGGCGGTTGCCAGTCCCAGTTGGGCGGGCAAGGCCAGAGAGGATTGGCTGCGCCCCAGCATGACGACATCGTTGCCTGTGAGTGCCAGCACTTGCCCCACCAGCAGCCCCAGCCGGCCGGGGCCAATAACGGCCGTTTTTTCCCCTGGCCGCACCACCACCTGCTCCCGAATCCGCAGTGCCGCCGCCAACGGCTCGGTAAAGACCGCCGCCTCGTCGGCCACGCCAGCGGGAACTTCGTGCAGGTTGGCAAGGGGTAGGGTCACATAGTCAGCAAACGCGCCATCGTGGCTGTGAATGCCCACTGCCTGCCGATTGGGGCAATGTTCGGGGCCGTCCTGACGACAGGTGGGGCAATGGCCGCAGCCGATGTTGATGGAGCCGATCACGGAACGGCCGTTCCACCGCGCCTGCTCTGCCTCCGACCCATTAACCGCCACCACCTCAGCCACAAACTCATGCCCCAGCACCCCCGTAAACCCGGCATACCCCTTCACCAGCTCCAAATCGGTGGCGCAAATACCAGCCAGCCGCACCCGCAGCAACGCCTCACCCGGCTGCGCTACCGGCATGGGGTAATCGGTGCGAACGGTCACAGTTCCATTTTCTAAATAAACAGCGTGCATCGGGGATTGGCGATTAGAGATTGGGAGATTGGGGATTCTCCAATCTCTAATCTCTACTCATTCTTGGGCTTATTAACGGCCGTAAAACGCCACTCAATCGCCTGCCCATTGACCACCACCCGCACCTCATACTCGGTTCCCGGCACCAACGGGTTGCGCGGCATCAGCACAATCGCGTCCCGACTGTCCAGAATCTGCCGGCCAATGCGCTGCTGCGTCTCGTCTGGGTTCACATAATTTGTCTCGTCAAAAATACAGTGCGGCACGTCTATGCCGTTGGCCTTGATGCTGTGGGCAGAAACACGTGGCTTCTCCGACCCGCTGCCAATTTGCACCACAATCGGCGCTCCAACTGGTTCAGGATAGTTTGGATAACCCGCACAGCTTGTCTTTGGGTTGGGATATTCAAACAAGCTATGGCGGATCACCCACGTCTCCCCGCCGTCCTGGGGAAACAAAATCGGGTAAGCCACCGAGCTGCTGTTGCGCCTAACGCCACGCAGCACGTCCAACGCGGCTGTCATGTTGTAGGTATTGCCCGTACTCCGCTGGACACCAAACCCAACTTCCTGCAATTTCGGGTCAATAATGGGAATGAGGTGGAAGGGAGCAGAAATCCAATACTCAATGGCCCACTCATCGGGCGCGGTGGCAACCTGGCTGGCAGCCAAATTGCTTTTCCGGGCAGCGGTATCTCCCTCAGTGCTGAACCACTCGCTTTCCTCGCGTTCAAAATGGGTTAGCTGGCTGGTGTTGATCATATAGCGGGTGTGGCTGCTGCCGCCAAATGAGTAATCCTGGTTTTCGATCAGATCGGGCAAGCCAGCTAAATGGCGGAAATAGTTGAGGTAGATAAGCCAGCCAGGTTGGTCAACGGTTGGCTCTGGCAGGGGGGTGGGCGTTATGGTTGGTTCGGGGGTGGGGGACGAGGTTGCTGTCGCTGTTGCTTCAAGGGTGGCTGTGGCTTCGGGGGTGGGGGTGTTGGGCATGGGTGTTGCCGTTACCACCACTGTTGTAATGACTGTGACTTCAACTGGCACAGGCACATTGGTAACTGCGGCGATGTCTGCGGCAGTGGCGGTCACGATGAGGATCTGGGGGGTTACTTGGTTTGTTTCCCCAGATGTGGGCGCGTTGTTGCAAGCAACGGCCGTTAATAACACAAAAAAGTAAATGAACACGCCCACTACCCGTGCCCGCGTCAAGAATGAAAGTCCCATATACACACGTTCCTTATGGTGCAGCGAGGCTCTGCCCAACAAAGTTAGTATAAGGCTTTTTATGTAATCTGACTAGGGGACAGTCGGTGTCGGTGTTGCCGGATTATCCGGGGTGGTAGTGGGTGGTATGGGCGTGGCGGGCAGCCATTGTTGCAGCAGGGCATCGAGTTCGGTCAGGAGAGAAACGGCCGTTTTTCCCGGCCAACTGCCATCCACCACCCCATCCGCGCCGCGCACCAGCAGTTGATGCTGCCCCGGTGCCGCATCGCCAAAGCTGGTCAGACCCGGCTGTAGCTCCCCCGATACCAGCAAGCTGTTGACCAGCCCCATCGTTTGCGAGATGGGCAAGGTGGCTGTAATCACGCTGGCGGCTTCAACCACCACACCGCCATCGGCAAACAACGTCAGATTTACCCCGTCGGCGCGGCGGTAATCGAGCAGGGCGGCCAGCGACAGCCGCGCCGGGGGGCGTTCTGGCCCATCCAGCCCGGCCAGCCGGGGGGCAATAGCGGTGTCCAAGGCCAGATAGAGCGTTTGCAGGGTGTTGGGCAAAGCAAATTCGGGGCAAAGCAGTTGAATGGCTCGGTCATAGAGCCAGAGGGTTTCCGGGGCAAGGCCACCGGCACACGCCACTTCATAAACGGGAGCCAGTTCGGTGTTTTGCAGCCGTTCCGCAGCGGCCAGCAGGGATGAATCTGCAGTGGTGGGCGGGGGGATTTGGTTGTCGGTGGCGAGGTATGCCCACAAACGGCCGTTTTCATCCACCGCCACCGTATGCCCCGGCGCATAGGGCGACGGGGCGCGGTGCAGCCCGGCAACTGTGCCTGGTGGGAAATGGGGGCCTAGTACGCCGCTAAAATAACGCTCGACACTTGCCAAAAGCTGCACATCCTGGAGCCAGCCGCTGCCGCTGCGCCCTTCCTCCGGCAAGCTGTAGCTAAAGGCGACACACGCCTCGCACCCTTCCGGCAGCGGAGCCAGGGCAAGCGTGGGCAGCACTTGGCGCAAATCGGCCACGACATGCCCTTCACCGCTGCGCTGCAAAATCAGCCCCGTGGCTTCGTCGGCCACAATGACCGTCCCCCCCAGCTTGCCCTCCAGCCGCCTGTCCAGCCCAATGGCGGGGATGGCAAGGCGTAACTCAACGACGGTTTGGGCGAAGGCGATGGGGGTGGGGGTGGGGGTAGCGGCAGTAGTGGGGAGTGGGGTGTGGGGTGTGGGGTGTTGGGTGTTGGCGGGAATAGGGGTGAAGGTAGGAGGCAGGGTGATGGGCTGTGGGGCGGAGGAAACGGCCGTTTCGCTGCTGCTGGCAATCGTCGGGGGTGCTACGGCCGGCTGGCTGCATGCCGTTAGTAGAATCAGCAGCAGGATGATGGTGGAAAAACGGATCACGAATCCGGTAATCGGTAATCAGTAACCAGTAACCAGTAATCAGTGACTGATTACCGATTACTGATTACCGATTACTGAAAACTATGCCTTCAGGAAAGGAATTTCGTTCTTTTCCCAGGCGACGAGCAGGGGAACGGCCGTAAAAATGGAGCTGTAGGTGCCACTGAGCAGGCCGATGAAGAGCGCCGCGATAAACGGCTTGATGGATGCCCCGCCAAAGAGGAGAATGGCGACCATGACAAACATGGCGTTGAGCTGGGTTGCCAGGGAGCGGTGGATGGTTTCGAGGATGGAGCGGTTGACGAGGGTTTCGTATTTCTCAAACGGCCGTTTGGCAATGTTTTCCCGAATGCGGTCAAAGACCACGATGGTGTCTTGCAGGGAAAAGCCAGCGACGGTAAGAACGGCCGTTAAAAACAGCGCGTCCACCTCCCAGCCCAAAATCACACCCGTGAGGGCAGCAAAGCTAAAGATCACAAACAGGTCGTGGAGCATAGCCACCACGGCACACGCCCCATAGCGAAACGGGTTGGGCACCTGGCGAAACACCACCATGATGTAGATCAGGATGATGACCGCCGCCACGGCCACTGCCACAAACGCCGCTCGCGTCACTTCCTGCCCCACCGAGGGGCTAACTGACTGCACTTGCGTCGTACCCGGCACCAGCGGAGCCACTTGCTCTGCCAAGGCCGCCTCAATCGCCTGCGCCGTTTCCGGCGAGACAAACTCAGAGCGGATTTGCCACGAATTTTCCAGCCCTTCCCCAATAAGAGCAATCACAGAAGGGTTGTTGACGCCAAAATCATTAAACACCGCCCGAATATCATTTTCCTGCACCAACTCGGTAAACTGCACTTCAAAGCGAGTGCCGCTGCGAAAATCCACCCCCAGCCGGAACAGAGAACCTGTTTCAATGAGGGAAAAAATCATGGCCGCAATCCCTAGCAAAATGATGGTGCCAGAGAAGATGAAGTAGGTGCGGCGTTTTTCCACGAGGTTAAACATAAAGTTAAACATGTCTGTAAACCATCTCCTAAACACCAAGAAGCCAGCGGTGCGACCGTAACCAGGTCGCAGCACGGCCAATGATAAAGCGGACAAAGGTGCGGGTGATAATAACGGCCGTAAACATGCTAATCACCACCCCAATTGCCAGCGTTAGGGCGAACCCCTGCACCACGCTCGCGCCAAAATTCCGCCCAAACGTCCACAGGATGAAGCAAATCACCAGCGTCGCAATGTTGGAATCCCGAATGGAAGACCACGCCCGGTCAAAACCGGTAATAATAGACTCGCGCAGCGTGGCTCCCTTGCGTAACTCTTCTTTGATGCGCTCAAACACCAGAATGTTGGCATCTACCGCCATGCCGGTAGACAGCAAGAAGCCGGTAATGGCAGGCAGCGTCAACGTGACCGACACATATTTGAAGACGGCAAAGTTGAGCAAGGCGTAAATAAGCAGGGCAATGTCAGCCAGAAACCCAGGGAGCCGATAGTAGATGAGCATGAAAAGCAGCACAATTGCCACGCCAATGGTGCCGGCACGAATGCTGGCGGCAATGGATTGCTCGCCCAGGGTTGCGCCCACCTGCCGCGTGCTTTCAATCCGCAGCGGAATGGGCAAGCTACCAAATTGCAGTTGCAGCGCCAGTTTGGATGCTTCTTCAGGGGTAAAGTTGCCGGTAATCACCCCGGAATCTTCAATGACGGCATTGACCTGCGGGCTGGAAACAACCTGCTTGTCCAGCACAATGGTCAAAAATTGCCCCTGGTGGGTGCGTGTATAATCGGCAAAAATCTGGCTTTCTTCTGGCTTGACGACAAAGCTGACAAAGTTGCCCTGTAGCTGCCTAAACTCGGCGTTGGCATGAAGTAAACCCGCCCCTGTCATAACGGTCTCAAAAGTAGGGACTTCTGTCTCTGCGGGGCTGTTGGCTTCACAGCGTGATGGCCCATCGCTTAGGCTGGTGCGAATGCACATGCCTTCGGGCAATGGCGTGTTGCCACTGTCTACAAACTCCAGCAAGGCGGTCTCTTGCACCAGGGCAATCGCGTCTTCGGGATTTTCAATGCCGGGAAGTTCCACCAAAATACGGCGTGCCCCTTCTACCTGCACCAACGGTTCAGTCACACCAAAGGCATTGACGCGCTGGTCAATGATTTGGCGAACGGTATCCATTTCCTCTGTCGTGATTTCCTGGTCTTCGGGTACGTCGGCTTCCAGCAAAACCTGGAGGCCACCCTGAAGATCGAGACCTTGCCGCACCGGGTAGCCGGGGTTTTGCATAACCCAGATGCCAGCGGCGGTGGCGGCAATGATGACCAGTAACCAAATGTAATCGTTTCGTGTCATAAAGTTGCTACTCTTTTCGTAATTTTGTCAAACGGAACGATTATACCAGAAAGAACGGCCGTTCCTAGCCAAATTTCCAGGTTGCTCACCACCCGGACAGATGATCCCCACCAGACCCCAATACACTATTATGGAAGATAGCTACGGGATGTTTTGGGAGATTGAGAGATTAGGAGATTAAGAGATTGAATCTCCCAATCTCTCAATCTCATTCCCTATTTAACCAAAAACGATTGTACAAGGAGAAAAAAGCATGACAACAGCGTTAACACAGCTTTCTGACCAGTTGGCCGAGGTGGTGGCAGCGGCCAGTGCGGGGGTGGTGCGGGTGGAGGCGCGGCGGCGAATGCCCGCCAGCGGCATCGTGTGGTCGGCCGACGGCCACATTGTCACCGCCCATCATGTGGTGCATCGGGACGAAGCCATTCAGGTGGGGCTGCCGACGGGCGAAACGGTGGCGGCCACGCTGGTGGGGCGTGACCCTTCGACTGATTTGGCCGTTTTGAAGGTGGAAGCCAGCGGGTTAACCCCGTTCACAGAGGTTAGCAAGGAGAAGCGAGGGGTGGGGCATTTAGCGTTGGCACTCGGCCGGCCGGGACAATCCATCCAGGCCACATTGGGCATCATCAGCGCATTGGGCGGCGAATGGCGCACGCCGCACGGGGGGCAAATTGAGCGGTATTTGCAAACGGATGTGGTGATGTACCCTGGTTTTTCCGGCGGGCCACTGGTCAGCGCGGGTGGGGAATTGATTGGACTAAACAGTTCGGCACTGTTGCCCGGCCACAGCATGGCCGTGCCGGTTCCCACGCTGACCCGTGTGGCCGAGGCACTGCTGACGCACGGGCGGATGCGGCGGGGATATTTGGGTCTTAGCACGCAGCGGGTACGGCTGCCGGAAGCGTTGGTGGCATCGCTGGGACAAAAGCGGGGGCTGCTGGTGGTGTCGGTGGAAACAGGCAGCACGGCGGAACAGGCGGGGCTGACGCTGGGCGACACGCTGATTACCTTCAACGGGCAAGCTATTCAAAGACATGAGGATTTGGTGGCTCAGTTGGCGGGTGATGTCGTAGGACAGTCGGTGCCGGTGCGGATTGTGCGTGGGGGGCAGGTGCAGGAGATGGGTGTGGTGGTAGGGGAACGGCCGTAAATTGTGGGGAGTAGGGTGTGGGGTGTAGGGAGAAATACACCCCACGCCCTACACCCTATACCCCACTTCCTACTGCTTACAAAACGGCCGTTTTTTCCCGTTTCCGCGCTTCGTTAATAATCAGCAGCCCGCCCGCAATAAGAGCCAGCGGCCACACTTTGCCAGCCAGCGATAAAAGCTGCATGAAGGGGTCGCCGTAGAGAACGCCACCGCCGATGAGGGCCATGATGGCAGCAGGGATGAGGGGCCAGAGGTGGACTTTGGGGGTGAAAACGGCCGTTGCCGCCACAATCAGGAGCCAGCCCGCCGCAAACGCCAGCATAAACACCCCACCTTCGGCATCGCCCGGCATATCGCTAAATGGGCCGGTGATGAGCCAAATGCCCAGGCCAATGCCGCTCATAATGCCACCGGGAATGATGGTTCCCGCGTTGCGGGTGAGGATACCTGCCAGCAGCAGCACCACGCCAATCATTGGCACAATCAACATGCCAAAATCAAGCTGAATCTGGTCGGCAAATTGCCCCAGCAGTGCCAACAGCCCAATCCCAATCAAAATCAATCCCCCAACCGTCCGTTCTTGTTTTGCTTTCATGACCTGTTATCTCCTTTACAGTGTCGTGACGAGTATCAGAAGCCTATGTCTATTACGTTTACTCGTTAGGTGGTTCTTAACAATATGATGATAGGATAGGGGAAAACGGCCGTTTTTGGATGTGCCAGAAGTCATAACCAAGGTCACATTCCGCAGCACCGTTGGTCACATGACCCCTAGAGTAAATTTCACAGCTTTCTTACAATGCAAATAACGCCTTTTTTACACTTTAAAGTCAGTGAGAGCAGTACAATGCCAACAGAGAATTTCAGATCGATTGAGCAAGGAGATCATGGCAGAATACCCAACTAAACCAACCGTGCGCATCAAGGAAGCGCTCGATGAGTTGTTGCAATACAACGACCGCACGCGGGGTCGCGTGGCTGGTTCAATGTATCTGGGCAAAGATATTTTTATCGTCACCCTCAGGGAGCCACGAGTCATCAATGGCGAGTGGGAGGATGTGGATCGGACTATGGATATTTTTGACCTGATGGACGCACACCAGCAAGAACAGGATAGCGGCATTACCATTGTAAATGACATTGTTTGATGATGATGGCGGGACACCCCGCCATTTTTGTTTCTCCCCCCTCCCATTCCACCGTTTGCCTTCCCACAATAAACAAGATAAAGTGATCCACAGCATCTTTTGCCAAAACGAGGATCATTTTGTTTATGTCTACGCGCCAAACTATTCTCTCACCCGACACCATCCTGCTCCTGGCACTTGGCACCGCCCATCTTTGGTTTAGCCAAATCAGCAGTGCCATTTTGGTAATTTTGTTGGCACTCTACGTTCTGCTCGACCTCATTGACCCACCCACAGCCCCGCAAAACAAGCGGTGGTTGTTTCTCCTGCGGCTGGGCATCATCTTTTTTGCCGTGCTTTTTGCCGCTATTTTGCCAACTGGCTACAGCATTTTACAGCGACAGCTTGAAGGGCCAGCTACTAATGCCAACGATGGGCTGATTCAAACCGAAGTGGCGGTGCAATTCTTGCTCGACGGCAAAAATCCATATAGCGAAGATTACACCAACACCATCTTGGCAGACTGGCGCGGGGGAGAGCCGCCTTTTACGCCGATTCCCGGCATTTTGCACCACAATGTTTACCTGCCATTTCTGTTTTTGGTTTCCATTCCCCCTTATTGGCTGAGTATGACCTGGTTAGGATGGTATGACCAGCGGCTGCTGTACTTGCTGTTTTATCTGGCGACGCTGCTGCTTTTGCCGCTGCTGGTGCGGCAAAAACGGGAGCAGTTGGCGCTGATGACGCTGATTGGGCTGAATTTTTTGTTTGCCTTTTTCCTGGCCGACGGCCGTAATGATGTGGTGATTTTGTTTGGGCTGGTGCTAACGACGGCTCTTTTGGCGCGGGGGTATGAAAAAACGGCCGTTTTCACCCTCGCCCTCACCCTGCTCACCAAGCACCAGGCGTGGCTGTTCCTGCCGTTTTTCCTTGTCTACCTGGCACCGAGAAAAATAAACGGCCGTTTCCTCCCCATCCTCCTGCAAAAAACCTGGCTCCTTTATCCCACCTTGCTCGCCATCCTCCTCCCCTTCCTGCTGTGGGACGCCTCGGCCTTCTACAGCGATACCATCAGCTATATCATCGGCACCAGCCCCTACAGCTTCCCCATTCGCGGCATTGGCATCAGCCATTTGCTCGTCACCTTCGGCCTCATCCCCAGCTACGATGCCCCCTTCCCCTTCCTGCTGCTCAGTCTCCCCTTCAGTTTGGCTGCGCTGTTTTGGGGCATTCGCCGTCAATGGGGCGACAACAGTTTGGCAAATTTGTGGCTAGGCTTCGCCATTTTTGCCTTTACTTTCCAGTTTTTCTCTCGCTTTTTCAACGACAACTACTTTATATTCACCTTGCAAGCCCTGTTTATCGCCCTCTATCTCGATCCCCCTGCCAGCTTGCCGGTGGAGTCAAAACAGGAACATTTGCTATGAAACGGCCGTTTCTCCTCCCATTTCTCGCCCTCACCCTGCTTTCAACCACCATGTTGCTCTGGCAGGCCAGTGCTGCCCCTGGGCAAACCACCGTCACCTACACCCCCAGCAGTGCCACCTTCCCCAACCCCGAACGCGGCTTCTACCACTACATCGAAACCCGCGCCAGCAACCCCACCGACTATGACCTGGGCTTGCTGGAAACCTATCGCAGCAGCGAAAACATCACCCTGCTGTACTGCATCAACTACCTCGACAGCTTTGTCAACAGCCCCATCAGCCAGGACTTTCTCGACCATTTGCAGGACAACTTCAACACCGTTCGCGCCGCCGGGCTCAAGTGCATTTTGCGCTTTGCCTACACCGACAACCTACCCGCCAACGAGCAACCCCCCTTTGGTGATGCCACCCAGGCGCAAATTCTGGCGCACATTGACCAGCTAGAGCCGGTGATTCAGGCCAACGCCGACGTAATTGCCGTGCTGCAAGCGGGCTTCATTGGCGTGTGGGGTGAATGGTACTACACCGATCATTTTGTAGATGACCCCACCACACCGTGGGTCATCTCGCCCGCGCAGCACGCCAATCGGCTGGAGGTACTCCAGCGGCTACTGGATATGATGCCCAGCGTTCATCAGGTGCAAATTCGCTACCCGCACGGCAAGCAGGCGATGTTTGACACCAGCACCCCCATCGGCGCGGCCGATGCGTTTAGCGGCAGCGACCTTGCCCGCGTCGGCCACCACAACGACTGTTTCCTCGCCAGCGACACCGATTTTGGCACCTACCGCGATGGCTCGATTGCAACCGACAAGGCGTATGTGGCCGCCGAAACGCTGTATGTGCCGCAGGGGGGCGAAACGTGCAACCTCAACCCGCCGCGCTCGCTGTGCGAAACGGCCGTTTCCGAACTCAGCCAACTACACTGGAGCTACCTCAACACCGACTACCACCCCGACGTGCTGGCAAGCTGGGAAAGCGGCGGCTGCCTGGGCGAAATTGAGCAGCGGCTCGGCTACCGTTTCCGCCTTGTTGAAGGGCAGTACAGCGATATTGTCCGCAGCGGTGAACCAGTCAGCGGCCAAATCATCATCCACAATGACGGCTTTGCCGCCCCCTACAAACCGTACCGCGTCGAGCTAACCTTCCAGCACCAGCAGTCCGGCTTCTCGCGCACCGTTTTTTTGACCAGCGAAGACCCGCGCCTGTGGCTGCCCGGCAGCGACCACACCCTCACGTTTAGCACCACCCTCAACAACGCCCCACTAGGTGATTATCGCCTCAGTCTGCGGCTGCGCGATGTTGCTTCCAGCGTTCCCCAAGGAACGATTCGCTTTGCCAACGAAGGGGTTTGGGATGGCGTCAACGGCCGTAATGACCTGCTTCACACCGTCACCCTGGTGGACAGCAGCGCCACCGACACCCCCACCCCCAGCATCAGCCATACGCCCACGGCGACGGCCACTTTGACGGCGACGCCTACACAAACGGCCGTTCCCGGCACCCTCCCCGATCTTCTCATCACCCAGGCCAGCATCACCCTCGAATCCACAAGCTGTGGTGCCAGCGGCGGCCTCGGCACCCGCGTCTGGATCGCCAACCAGGGCAACGCCAACGCCGCGCCGTTTGTCGTTGAACTGAATGGGAATGAGCAAATCACCGTTACCAGCGGCCTGCCCGCCGGACAAACAACTACCATCTGGTTTGGCAGTTCCGCCTCCCAAACCACCGTGTTTGTAGATGCCACCCAGCAAATTACCGAAAGCAACGAAAGCAACAACCTCTACCAAATGATGCTGCCAATGCCCACCCCGCCCCCCACCTGCACCCCCACGCCCACCGGCGAAGCTCCCACGCTTACGCCCACGCCCACAGGAACGGCCGTTTCCCCCACCTTTGCTGACTATCTGCCACTTATCAAAAAACGGCCGTAAATAGAAATTATGAATTACGAATTATGAATTATGAACTTCCCCTTCCTAATTCATAATTCATAATTACCATGCCTCCCATGTCCATTGGCACCCTCTCCGAAAAATCCCTCCACGCCGACCTCAAAACATGGCTGGCCCAGCCGGCCGACCAGTTTGAAGTCAAGCTGGGGCGGTTTGTCATTGACATTGTGCGCGGCGAACAGCTCATCGAAATCCAGACGCGCCACCTCTATGCCATGAAAAGCAAGCTGACGCGGCTACTCAATGACCACCCCATCCATCTCTACCATCCCGTTCCGCAAAGCAAGTGGATTGTCAAAGAAACGGCCGTTGGCGAACACATCAGCCGCCGCAAATCCCCCAAACGGGGCCAACTGCTCGACATCTTCAACGAACTCACCCGCATCCCCCACCTGCTGCTCCACCCCAACCTCACCCTTACCGTGCTACTGACCCACCAGGAAGAGGTGTGGCGCGATGATGGGCAGGGTAGCTGGCGGCGCGGCCGGCAAAGCATCCACGATCAGCGGCTGTTGCAGGTAATTGACAGCCACACCTTCCACGGCGTAGCCGATTATCTGGCCGTGCTGCCGCCCAGCCTGCCGCAGCCATTTACCAACAAACAGCTTGCCAAAGCAGTTGGGTGCGACACCAGGCTGGCTACGCGAATCAGCTACACCTTGAAGGGGATGGAGTTGGTAGAGGTGGTGGGGAAAAACGGCCGTTCTCATCTCCACCAAATTTGCTATAATGATCCCCGTGCATAACATGGAGCAGCTTATGGAATTAACAGCAACCACCTCCGTCCACCCCAAACCCTTTCGCCAAAAAGTGCGCCCCCTGCAAAATGGCGACCATCTCTCGCTGGCAGAATTCAAGCGGCTCTACGCGCAACATGCAGAAATTCGCCGCGCTGAACTCATCGAAGGCGTTGTCTACGTGGCTTCACCTTCCTATTTGCCTCACGCCCAAGCCCAAGCCGCTGCTGTCGCTTGGCTAGGCGTTTATCACAGTCAAACACCGCACACAACCGTGACTGGTGAACAATCGGTTCAACTGGATGCTAATAACGAAGTTCAACCCGATGCGCTGCTGTGGATTGTTGATGATGTTGAAGTCAATGAAGACGGGCTGCTCATTGGCGCACCCAATTTAGTGGTTGAGATTGCTGCCAGCACCGCTTCTTACGATTTAAGCATCAAAAAAAATATCTATCGGCGCAACGGCGTGGCCGAATATCTGGTTTTTGCCGCCTATGAACAGCAAACACACTGGTTCCAGTTGGTTGAAGGGCAGTACCAACCCATTCCCGCCGATGATGACGGCATCTACCGCAGCCGCGTCTTTCCTGGCCTATGGCTCAACAACATCGCTTTTTGGCAAAACGACACCGCCGCCCTGCTGGCAACCCTCAACACTGGGCTGGCCTCATCTGACCACGCCGCTTTTGTAACCCAAACGCCAACGAACACAGGCGAATCTGCGTAATCTTTGATTTCTTCCCTGTCCCAAAGAACAGCGTCCAACTGTACCAACTTCGCTGGCAACGGCCGTTTTTCCGTGGCATCATTGTGTAATCTTCAGCAAACAAGTTGATAAACAATGAAACGCTATCTCATTTTTCTGCAAAACAACCCTCAATACCGTACCCTCTGGCTGGCCTCCGTTGTCACCATGCTGGGCGACTGGTTCAACGCCATCGGCACCGTGATTCTAATCAACCGCTACACCGGTTCAGGAACGGCCGTTGCCGCCCTCTTTCTCGCTCGCACCCTCCCCTCCTTTCTGCTCGGCCCTCTGGCCGGGGTGCTGGCAGATCGGCTTAACCGCAAATGGATTCTTATCATCAGCGACGTGCTGCGCGGCTTTGTTGTGCTTGGCTTTTTGCTGGCCGACACGCCGCAAGAGGTATGGCTAGTTTATGTACTGGTTCTGGCTCAAGCTATTGTTTCCGCCTTTTACTACCCGGCGCATTCAGCCATTGTCCCTGGCTTGCTACACCGCAAAGAGGATTTACTGTTGGCAAACACGCTGGGCAGCATCACCTGGTCAGCCATTTTGGCACTGGGGGCAGCACTGGGGGGCCTAACGGCCGCTTTTTTTGGCGTGCAAACGGCTCTAATCATTGATGCGGCCACCTTCTTTATCTCTGGAGCCATGACGACGGTCATCGTGCTACCAGCAGACAAAGAAGAAGGAGAAGAAACGGCCGTTTCCTCCGGCTGGGCAGACTTTGTCGCCGGTCTCCGCTATGTCAGCCAACAGCCGCGCATCGGCCTCATTACCCTGGTCAAATCCATGATGGAAACAGGCCACCTTGACACCCTCGTTGCCGTTTTTGCCGCTACCATCTTCCCTCTCGGCGAAGATGGCGCATTGACAATGGGCATCCTCTTTGCCGCCCGTGGCGTGGGAGCAGTGCTGGGGCCAGTAGTCGCTAACCGACTGGGCAACGAAGAAACCAAAATGCTTCAGCGAGCTATTGGCATAGGCTTCGGTATCATCATTGCCGGGTGGCTGCTGCTGGGCGTGGCACCCAGCCTGCCGCTGGCAGCCGGGGCGCTGCTGCTGCGCTCCATGGGTGGCTCGATCAACTGGACCTACAGCAGTGCCCTGCTGCAAATGGAGGTTCCCGACCATTATCTAGGGCGCGTTTTTGCCCTTGACATCGCCCTGCTTACCTTCACCGGGTCGCTCTCCATTTGGCTAACGGGGCTAGCACTGGACAAGCTAGGCACGGGGCCGCATGGGGTTGCGCTGCTGGCGGCTCTGGTTACAGTCGGCCCCCTGCTCCTGTGGCTGACAAAGATGTGGGATTGGTCCTCAGGGGTAACAGCAACGGCCGTTACTGTGATTAAACCCATTGAAAAGGAACAACAACCATGACCGAACAATCCCTTCACATACAAGATTTATTTTCGGTAGCGGGCAAGGTCGTGCTGGTGACGGGCGGCTCACGCGGCATTGGCCTGATGATCGCCCACGGCTTTGTCGCCAACGGAGCCAAGGTCTACATCTCCTCACGCAAGGCCGATGTGTGCCACGCCGTTGCGGCCGAACTGTCCAAAAACGGCCGTTGTTTTGCCATCCCCGCCGACCTGTCAACCAATGAAGGGCGAGAGACGCTGGTGGCAACGCTCAAGGAGCGCGAGCCATCGCTGGATGTGCTGGTGAACAATGCCGGAGCCGCCTGGGGATCTCCCTTCGACACCTACCCCGAATCTGGCTATGACAAGGTGATGGAGATCAACGTCAAATCCATTTTTATGCTGACACAGGCACTGCTGCCGCTGCTGGAAGCCAACGCCAGCTTAACCAACCCGGCGCGGGTGATCAACATTGGCTCGATTGACGGCATTCAGGTGCCAAGTACCGAAAATTATGCCTACAGCGCCAGCAAAGCGGCCGTGCATCATTTGACCAGGGTGCTGGGGGTGCGGCTGGGGCGGCGCGGCATCACCGTCAATGCCATTGCTCCAGGGCCGTTTGAAAGCAAGATGACGGCCTGGATGTTGGAAAACTTTCAGGACGATATTGAAGCACAATGCCCGCTGGGGCGCATTGGTCGGCCGGCCGACATGGCCGGTATTGCCCTCTATCTCGCCTCAGCCGCTGCTGCCTACGTCAATGGGGTAGTCATCCCGGTAGACGGCGGGCTGCATCTTGTGTAACAACCAGCACCTTCATACAGAAAGATTGGGAGATTGAACAAAGCCAATCTCGCAATCTCCCAATCTCAACCTTCATTCACCCGTTTCCGGCGACAAGCCCTGAGAGCCAAGCCATAAAACAACCATACTCGCCAAAGCCCCCAATGGCATGTGGAGTAGCTGCCCTTGCAGCTTAAAAACGAGTGCCACCACCGCCCCGGCCAGCCATGCCCACAGCGCGGTGCGCGTGCTGGTGTGGGGTCGCCACCAGGCCATGACCAGCATGATAAACAAGGCTGGCGGCAAGAGAGCGCTCAACACATCTAAAAAGGGCAGGAACTGGCGGTCAAAACGGGTTGCGCCCAGGGCAAAGGTGGTGAGGCAGATGAGGGCAATGCCAAACCGCTTTTGGATGGGTAGCAGAGCTTGCAGTGCCAGCACGCCGGAGTGCATGCCCGACAGCAGCGGCGAAGCCACGGCAATAATGAGGAAAATATAGCCCAGCGTGGCCGACCGTTCAGCCGCCAGAATGTCGGCCAGATTCCAGTTGCCGGTGGTTTGGTACAAAATGGCTCCCACGCTCATGCCCACCAGCAGCGACAGCAGGAAAACAAGCCCGGATTTATACACATCGGCATCGCTGTCCAAATCCCAGGTGAAGTCGGGGCAGCGCAGCGAGAACAGGATGGCGTAGGTGATGATGGTGCCAATGATCCACAGTGCCTGGCTGAGGGTGAAAGGCTGACCAGTTTGCCAACTGGGGTGGGCATCGGTGATCACCAGGGCGGAGACGGCCAGTGCCAGAGCAGACAGGGTGGTGATCCACATCAGCGCGTTCCAGCGGTTGACGCCTAGTTCGCTGAGGACAAAAACGGCCGTTGCGATTAACAACGACCCAGCCCACGTGGGCAAGCCAAACAAGCTGGCGGCACTCGCACCCGAAACCCCGTTGTGAAAGCCACCCCAACCAATCATCCCCACCGCCATCGCCAGGTTTAGCACGCTGGCACCCAGCCCCAGGCCAAAGGTTTGGGCGGCACGGCGGCCAAGCGGCTGGCGACGACGGCGGGCGCTAATGCCCTGGGCCATTGCCAGCCCGGTGAGCAGGATGGCACCAACAACCATGACGGGCAGCAGGGGAGCAAACGGCATCACCGTTGCCAGCCCGCCGCCCAGTGAAATGCTGGCGGGGTTGATGCCAATGCCAAGCCAAACAGCGGCACGTTTGTACCAGGGGACGGTGATAACCTTGGTGGGAATGGGGGAAGATGTTTTTTCCATGGGCTAATTGTAGCCTTTTCAGGCACAGATTAACATTTTTCTGGCGATTGGGAGGTTAAGAGATTGGGAGATTAGGTTCACACGCTCTCAATCTCCTTTTGCAAAATGCCAATTGATGACCTCAGACACATTGCCCAGGCAAGGAAATGATGCAATTCATAGGTTAACGGGCGGGGATTTAGTATAATAATGGCATGGATTTAATTAACGGCCGTTATCTCCTCCAAGAAAAGCTGGGGCAAGGTGGTATGGGCGTTGTCTACCGCGCCCTAGATCGGCTAACCGGCAACACCGTCGCCCTCAAATGGGTACTGCTGCCCACCGAGCAACCCCAGGGCAGCTACGCCAACCTAACCCTCTCCCGCACGCGGCGCAATTTGCGTCTGGCGCTGGCACACGAATTCAAGACATTGGCCTCGCTGCGCCACCCCAACATCATCAGCGTGCTGGATTACGGATTTGACACCCAGCAACAGCCGTATTTTGCCATGACCTATCTGGACAAGGCACAGCCTTTGCTGGCGGCAGCGGAAGGAACAACGGCCGTTACCCGCATCCACCTCATCCGCCAAATGCTCGAAGCCCTGGTCTACCTGCATCGGCGCGGCATCCTGCATCGTGACCTCAAGCCCGAAAACGTGCTGGTCACAGACGGCACCGTGCGCGTTCTCGACTTTGGGCTGGCCTCGGCCAAGGAAGATGCCAACGAATCCGTTGGCAGTTGGCTCTATGTAGCCCCCGAAATTTTGAACGGCCAGCCCGCATCCGAAGCGTCAGACCTTTATTCCGTGGGCGTGTTGGCGTACCGGCTGTTTGCCGGGGATCATCCATTTGATTATCTCGACCCCGATTTTATTGAGCAGGTGCTATTTGATGCCCCCGACCTGACCAGGCTGCCCATTGCAGAACCGCTGCGCCATGTTATCGGCCGTTTGCTGGCAAAGAAGCCTGCGCAGCGTTACCCCAACGCCCAGGCCACCATCGTTGCCCTCAGCCGCGCCATTGGCGAGCAAATGCCAGACGAAACCGAAGCCGTCCGCGAAAGTTTTTTGCAGGCGGCGCAATTTGTCGGGCGCAAAACCGAGATGAGCCAACTGCTTCAGGCCATTCAGGAAGCCCAGGCCGGCCGTGGCTCCGCCTGGCTGATTGGGGGGGAAAGCGGCGTGGGCAAATCGCGGCTGCTGGATGAGGTGCGCACGCAGGCATTGGTGCAGGGGGCGCTGGTGCTGACTGGGCAGGCGGTAGAAAACCGCAGCGGCTCTCCTTATCAGCTTTGGCGCGACGTGGTGCGTCGGTTGGTGCTGTCTACCGAGCTGGATGATTTGGCGGTAAGCGTGCTGCAAACGGTGGTGCCTGACATTGGGCGGCTGCTGGAACGGCCGGTTTTGGACATCCCGGATCTGGGTGGGCAAGCGGGGCAGCAGCGTCTGTTTAGCACCATCGTCCAGCTTTTCCGGCAGCAGCAGCAGTGGGTGTGTCTGTTTCTGGAAGATTTGCACTGGAGTGATCAGGGGCTGGATATTTTGCAGCAGTTGACGCGGCTACAGGCCGAAATGCCGCTGCTCATCATCGGCAGCTACCGCAACGATGAACGGCCGGATTTGCCCGCCCTGCTGCCCGACCTGAACGTCCTCCAGCTTGAACGGCTGTCAACGGCGGAAATTACCGAGCTAAGTACGGCCATTTTGGGTGCCGCCGGAACGCGGCCAGAAATGCTTGATTTGCTCCAGCGGGAAACGGAGGGCAACACCTTTTTCCTGGTGGAGGTTGTGCGCGACCTGGCCGAGCAGGCGGGGCGGCTGAGTGCCGTCAGCCAGATGGAGCTGCCGGATCGGCTTTTCCCGCAGGGGATTGAGTCGCTGATTCGGCGGCGTTTGGCGCGGGTGCCAGAGGCGGTCAAGCGGCTGCTGCCGGGGGTGGCGGTGGCCGGCCGACAGCTTGATTTGGCAGTGGTGCGGCAACTGGCGGGGCAAATTGGGCTGGCAATGCCGCTGGTAGATTGGTTGACGGTGTGTGCAGAAACGGCCGTTTTGGATATTTACGACGGCAACTGGCGCTTCGCCCACGACAAACTGCGCGAAGGGCTGCTTGGCACCCTGCAAGCCGGCGAGCGCAGCCATTGGCACAGCGAAGTTGCCGCTGCCATTGAACACGTTTACCCCAATGACCCGGAACAGGCGGCCGTGCTAACCAACCATTGGCGCGAAGCGGGCAACAGCAACAAAGAGCGCCGCTATGCACTGCTGGCCGGGCAATATGCCCAGCGCCAATTTAGCAACCGCGAAGCCATTGCCTATCTTGACCGCGCCCTTATCCTCACCCCGGCCGATGATTTGCCAAGCCGGTATGATATTTTGCGGGCGCAGGAGCAAATCCACAGCTTGCTGGGGGAACGTGAGGTGCAGCGGCAGGAACTGGCGGCGTTGAAAGAAGTGGCCGAAGCACTGGCGGCTTCTGGTGGCGTTGACCATCGGGCGGCGGTGGCACTGCGCCAGGGGAATTATGCCGAGGTAACGGGGGATTATGAGGCGGCAGTGACAGCGGCGCAGGAGGCAATTCGGCTGGCGTGGCTGACCCAGGCCGGGCGGGATGAGGCGGCGGGGTATCTTTCCTGGGGGCGGGCGTTGCTGCGGCAGGGCAAATATGAGGAAGCGACGGCCAAGTTTAGCCAGGCGTTAGCGCAAGCGCAGGCGTCGAAGCTGCAGCAAATTGAGGCCGACAGCTTGCGCTTTTTGGGTGTGGCGGCCATGGAGTCGGGGAAGATGGAAACGGCCGTTAATGATTACACCCGCGCCCTTTCCCTGTATGAACAGCTTGAAGACCGGCAAGGAGAAAGCACCGCGCTCAACAACCTGGGCAACCTGTACCAGGCAATGGGTGATTCAACCACGGCGCAGTCGTTTTGGGAGCGTGCCCAGCGGATTTATGGCGAAATTGGGGATAGAGAAGGAAACGGCCGTATTCTCATCAACCTCAGCGCCACCTACATGGACGTCGGCGATTACCCCACGGCACGTGCCTACAGCGAGCAAGCCCTCTCCATTTGCCGCGAAATTGGTGTCCGCTTTGGCGAATGTTTTGCCTTGCTCAACCTGGGCATCATCTACCATTACCTCGCCAACAATGTTTCGGCCGAAATGTACAGCCGCCACGCGCTACAGCTCGCCGAAAACATGGGGGTTCCGCCGCTTCAGGGCAACGCCCTCATGGTTTTGGGTCATGCCTTAACGGGGCAAAAGAATTATGTGGGAGCCATTGAGGCGTATGAACACGCTTTGGGCATTTGGCAAGCCATGAACCAGCAAATGTCCATGATGGAAATTGAGGCGGGGCTGGCGCGGGTGGCAATGGCGAAAAATGAACCGACCGAAGCCTTGGCCCATGTCAACAAAATCGTTGCCTATCTTGACGCCGGGCATTCGCTGGAAGGGGCAGAGCAGCCTTTTCGGATTTATCTTACCTGCTATGATGTGTTAGTTCAGGAATATGACCCCAAGGCTGAGGAACTGTTGGCACGGGCGCATACGCTGCTGCAACAATATGCCGCCAGAATTACCGACCCGGCGCGAAAACTTTCCTATTTGACCAATATCCCCGCCCATCGGGAGCTGATCGAGCTGTTTCAGCAGCAGAATTAACCCAAGCTGCTACTCGACATGTCATTCCGAGTTCCTCCGAGAAATCTTGCCTGGTTTTTTTGCTCAAAACAAAGATTTCTCCTCGAAGACTGAGCCTGCCCTGAGGCTGCCGAAGGGTCGAAATGACATGTTTTCATTCTTGTTTCTTCACGGTGGCAACTTGGGTAAATTAAAAAGCTACCGCATGTGAATGCAAAAAAGCCCGGCTAACCGGGCTTTTTGCGTTTATCATGAAGGGTTGTCGAGACAAGTTGTCGCGTTACTCGTTAACAAAACCCGTCCAGTAATTATTGCCACTCCAGTAATGGTCGCCAACCCAGTAATCGGTGCCGTTCCAGTAGAAACCGGCGTTTGTGAAGTAGGTGCCGTTCCAGTAGAAACCACCGTTCCAGTAGAAGCCGCCGTTCCAGTAGAAGCCGCCGTTCCAGTAGAAGCCACCGTTCCAGTAGAAGCCGCCGTTCCAGTAGAAGCCACCATCCCAGAAATAATCTTGCCCGGCGGGCAGCGGGTTGCGGTTTTCGTCAACCAGACGGTATCCCTTTTGCTGGGTATCGTAGATAGCGCGCCCGACGTATTGGCCGCCGGGGGTCATGCCCATGTTGGCCTGGCCGGAATAGTTGCCCAGCGCAGCGTCGGAGGCCGATATGCGCCCGGCTCCCTGTTGGAAGATGCTGTAGGCGAGGGTGCCGTTGGGGTTAACGGCCGTTTTGGCACTTGCCATCAACCGCTGCTTCACCTGATTGGGGGTCAAATTCGGGTTCTGATCCAGCATCAACGCCACGGCACCGGAAGTAACGGCCGTTGACACCGACGTACCAGCCCCCAAATACAGCCCGCGCCCATAGTACAAATCTGCATGTTGGTTTGCCCACACCCCGGTCGGCGGCACCTTCATCAAAATGTGGGCACCCGCTGCCACCACGTCTGGCTTAATAAAGCCAGCTTCGGTCGGTCCAGCGCCGCTAAACGCCGGGATATAATCATCACTGCTGTCATTGGGCGTATAGTTATCGGTAAAGGAACCCGCCGTAATGACAAAGGGGTCATTACCAGGCGTGGTCACAGAACCAGCTTTTGGCCCCGTGTTGCCGGCCGCAGCCACCACCACAACCCCAGCATTCCACAATGCCTCCACCGCTACATTCAGCGGGTTATCCCAATAAGGCCCAGTTACCGGCCCCATAAGCGACAAATTGACCACGCGAATGTTGTAGGTATTGCGGTAAGTTAAAATCCAGTTCAGACCGCTAATAACCTGTGAATAGGTGCCTTTCCCTTCTGCATCCAGCACACGCACGTTGATGATATTGGCTCCGGGAGCAATGCTGCTTGTCCCCTGGTTGCTAATAATCCCAGCCATAAAGGTGCCATGACCATTAGCATCGCCATAGCCGCCAGCAACGGCACTGTATTGGGCGCGGTTGCTTTTGCCAAGATAGCTGGCATCAACCCCTGTGTCCACAACCGCTACACCGATGCCCGTGCCATCAATGCCCCGGCTGTGCAGTGCCGAAGCACCGGTTACGTCCAGATAATCAGTTGGAACTACGTTGTGGGCGCGATAGGAAGAGGTAAAGATCATGTCGTCGGCATAGAGGATGCCACCGTTATAGTTTTCTACCCAGCCGTCAACCCACATGGCATTGGGAGGCGCAACGGCCGTTACTTCCCGCAGCGTGTAGCTTGTATCCTTCACAACCCGGTAATCCGTCGCCACCCGGTTGCCACTAGCATCCCGGAACGTTAAACCCATTGTCGCCCCATTGACAGATCCCAACACCATCGTCCAGCCCGCCATCCGGTACGTTTCTCCCGGAACAGCCAAACGCCGCTGGCCTAGCCCCCCACCTGCTGTACCTGTTGCCAATGCCCGCGAGCCAGACCGTTTGTTGGTGCTGCTGCTAACAGCATCCCAGGTTGTCCAATCGGTCAAATAGCTTTCAAACCCTTCATTATCCAGCAGGTTCGGTGCCGCAGCTTTGATCTTTTCCGGCACGCTCATCACCAGGCTGGTATTGTCCACATACATCTTCCCCCACCCTGACTGGTAGTTCAATGCCCATGCTTCAAGCCACACGGCATCGTCGGGTGCCACAATGGAAATGTCGGTTTTGGTATAAGAGGTGCTGCTCGCCACATAGTAGCTGTCGGCAAGAAAGTTCCAGTTTGCATCATAGAATGAAATGCCTATTTGCGGCGTCTTGGGGGAATTGGCAATGCGCAGATAGGCCGTAAACGTATAGCTGCTGCCCGGCACGGCGGCCATATATTGGCGTGCCGACCCCTGCGCTTCATTCACCTGCATGGCCTTGCTGCCAGATTGGGTGGGCGTGGTTACAACGGACGCATTATTGGTATACCAACTGGTGGAACCTGTCTCAAAACTACTGTTTTTCAGCAGATTAACGCCCGTCTGCGGCATGGAAACGGTAACACTGGCATCGTCTATCAGCAAGGACCCGCCATTATACCCATCTGTCCACACCCAGGCGGCAACGCCTGTGGCACCTGCGGGGGCAACGGCCGTTACTGAAAATTGTTTATAGCTGGTTCCCGTAATTTCAACATAGGCCGTGGCACCAACCCAACTGCTGTTGTTGTCATAAAAATGCAGCCCAATCTCACTCCAGCCGGGGTTGCCTGACTCTTTGCCCCACAGGGAAAACGTCACCGTATCCCCTTCGCGCACCACAGGGTATTGGTCTACTTCACTGCCACCAGAACCCAAACGGAGTGCCTGGGAGCCAGAATGGGCATCATTGGTGATGGTGTAGCTGCTGCCCCAGGGCGACCAGGGATCAAGGCCGCTTTCAAAGCCAGGGTTCGCCAACAGATTGCCTGTCATATTGCTGGTGCCATTGGTTTGCATCATCGGTGCCTGGCGCTCTTTAGACAAGGCAGAACGGCCGGCCGTCGTCATAGCAGGCCGGGTAGTTTGCAACCCATCTTTCGCGGCTGCACGTCCAGCGTTTTGCACCTGGCTAACCGCTTCCACGTTTGGTGCCTCTACAATGCCGCCGACAACGGGGTTAGAAAAATCCCCTTTGTCACCGGGGCGCACGTCAACCGGTTCCGCATCTATTGGCTCGGCTACCACCGTATCACCGTCGGGTCGTTCAACAATGATGGCATCGCTTTTGTTGAGTTCCGCATCAGGGGAGATGTGTTTGACGTAGGGGTGTTGGGCAAGTTGATTAACGGCCGTTCCCGGCAACGTGGCCGCAAACCCGTTAATAATCGGCAGGTCTAACGTCACCTGCCCACCCAACTCGGCGACATACGCTTCAACCGACGCCGTTTGGCCGGGATATTTTTGCACGATGACAGAAACGGCCGTTTCTGTTCCCGCCTCAACCAGCTCACGCAGCGTTGGGTCAATGGTTGCCGCAGCGTGCGGTGCCTGTGTCGTCGCCGCCGCCAGCGTTTGACTAGCGGGTAAAATCACCATGAAAGTAAGCAAACTTATTAAAAACAGCAGTCGGTTTACCATTTCACATTTCTCCTGGTTTGGAGCAGCTCGTACCCCAGTAAGTAATAGCTCTTGAGTACTAGAGTACCCCGCTCGCATTACAATTTGGGTTAAAAACAAACACCTATCTATAGTACCAAAGTCCTGTAGATAGGTGTCAATTTTGACTTATATCGTCAAGGTCATAAAGTCACATTCTTTTGCTTACAAGTGTCAAGTCGCAAGTTGCAAGTCTTGTTTGCTGACCAGACTTGCGACCTGTTACTTGCCACTTGAAGCCAAAAAACAAAATGTCAGGTTATGACCGTTGGCAGTATCGCTACGGCTGGGCTAACGTAAAGCCATTCCAGTAATCGTTACCATTCCAGTAATGGCTGCCATTCCAATAATCGCTGCCGTTCCAATAAAAACCGCTGTTGGAAAAGTAGCTGCCGTTCCAGTAGAAACCGCCATTCCAGTAAAAGCCGCCGTTCCAATAGAAACCGCCATTCCAGTAAAAGCCACCATTCCAGTAGAAACCGCCATTCCAGTAAAAGCCACCGTCCCAGAAGTAATCTTGCCCGGTGGGCAGGGGGTTGCGATTTTCATCAACCAGCACGTATCCCTGACGCGCATCGTCGTAAACGACGCGCCCCACATAGGGTTCGCCGGGGGTCATGCCCATGTTGGCTTCACCGGGGTAGTTGCCCCAAACGGCATTGGGTGCCCACACGCGCCCGGCTCCCTGCTGGAAGATGGGGTAAGCGAGGGTGCCGTCGGGATTAACGGCCGTTTCTGCCCCCGCCATTAACCGCTGCTTTACCTCATTCGGCGTCAGCGCCGGGTTCTCATCCAGCATCAGCGCCACAATGCCGCTTGTCACCGCCGCCGCCACCGACGTACCTGAGCTTTGGTACAGCCCATTGCTGCCCCGCTGCAAGCTGGGATAAGCCGTGGCCCAGTTGGAATCGGGAGCCACATACATTAGCACGTGCGCCCCCGGTGCCAACACATCAGGTTTGATAAAGCCTGCTTCCGTTGGGCCGGCCGCGCTAAAGTCAGGAATATAGTCATCGGTGGGGTCAGCCGGGGTGTAGTTATCGGTAAATGCCCCAACGGTAATCACAAAGGGGTCATTGCCAGGGGTTGTAATCGAGCCAGCCTTTGGCCCGGTGTTGCCACCCGCCACCACCACCACAATCCCGGCATCCCACAATGCTTCCACCGCCTGATTGAGCGGGTTTTCCCAATAGGGGCCAGTCACCGGGCCAGAAAGTGACAAGTTGACCACGCGAATGTTGTGGGCTTCGTGATGCTGCATCACCCAATCCAACCCGGCAACAATATCGGAAACCGTACCCTTGCCTTCGCTGTCCAGCACACGCACACTCACCAGATCAGCACCGGGTGCCACGCCGATAAAATCGCCGCTGCCATCGCGGGCATGGCTGCCAACCACGCCGGCCATAAAGGTGCCGTGACCGTGGGCATCTGTGTCGGAACCGGGAGCAGCGTTGAATCGGGCGGACACGCTGCGCCCCAGCGGGCTGCTGTTAACGCCGGTGTCCACCAGGGCAACGGTCACGCCAGAGCCATCAATGCCGTGGGCGTGAAGCTGATCCACGCCGGTTACTTCTAAATAATCGTCAATCTCCGGGGTGGGGATGTCAAGCGTAAGCTCGATGTCGTCTACGTAAAGGATGCCACCATCCCCCACATTGACAACCCAAACGCGCAGGCGGTCGGTGCCAGCGGGGGCGGTGCCGGTGACGACATAGGGGGTATAAACGGCCGTTTGTGGCACCTGCCGATACACCTCACCCAACTCCACATCATTGGCATCCAGAAAGTCTAGCCCAAAGCCAGCCCAGTCGCTGCTGCCCGTGGTTTTGAACCAACCCGTTACGGCAAACGCTTCTCCCGGCTGCCCCTTGGGCAAATCATATTGACCAATTGAGCCAAAGCCTGTGCCTAAGGCTACCGCGCCGCCACCGCTGTGGGCATCGCCCACCAGAACTGCCGCCCCATTGGCGTCCCAACCGGTTAACTCCATTTCAAAGCTAGGATTTTCCACCATCGTCGCCTTGGAAACGGCCAAGTCGTCTACGTCAAGGTAACCATTGACACCATTTTTGGCAACCCAGACCCGCGCATAGCGGCTGCCGGCCGGAGCCGTGCCAGAAACGGTAAACTGTTGATAGGAGCGGTCGTTGGTAATGGGCAACAGCACATCGTTGATCTCTTCCTGATTGCTATCAAGAAAATCAATGCCAAAACCGGCCCATTCCGGGTTGTCCTTCACGCGGAACCAGCCGGTAAAGTTCACCGTCTGGTTAGGCACCACATTGATCAGCACATTATTGCTAACGCCGCCGGTGTTGGTGCCAATGCGAACGGCCTGGCTGCCGCTGTGGCCGCTGCTGGTCAAGGCCACGTCACCATCAACATACCAACTGGCAAGCCCGGTTTCAAAACCGGGGTTTTCCAACGCCATTGAACCCGACACGCTTAAATCGTCGGCCAAAAGGTAGCCGCTGCTGCCGCTTTTCCACATCCAAAAGCGGATGTAGGCGGTTCCGGCGGGTGCTTCGCCCGACAAACTGAATTGCTGATAGTCGGTGGTGTTGACGGTTCGCAGCAGTTCGCTGATTTCGTTGTAATTACTGTCGAGAAAATCGAGGCCAAACCCGGCCCAAACGGGGTTGTCGCTGACTTTGAACCAGCCGTTGAGGGTGTAGGTTTGGCCGGAAACGGCCGTTACTACCTGACCACTTCCCCCTTCAACCGCCCCAACGCGCAGTGCCTGACCGCCTGAATGGGCATCGGCCACGGGCATGGCCGCTTCGCCCCACACATCCCAGCCAGCGGTGCCTTCCTCAAAACCGGGGTTGCTCAACAAGTTGCTAAACTGGGTGACGGCGGTGGTGGAAACGGTGGCATCCAGGGAAATGTATTTGATGGCGGGGTGTTGGGCGAGTTGCAAAACGGCCGTTGTGGGCAGCGTGGCGGCAAATCCGTTGATGATTGGCAATGGCTTGCCAACCTGCCCGCCGGCTGCAACTACGGCGGCTTCGGCAGAAACGGCCGTTTTTTGCTTTTGGATGATGACAGAAACGGCCGTTGTGGCACGTTCGTCAATAATTTGGCGCAAAGCCCGGTCCATCTTGCTGGGAACGACTGTGGTTGCGGTGACAGGAGCAATGGGAGCAGCATTGAGACGAGGGGCCTGGCTTAGGCTGAATAGTACCAGCACACAGAACAAGAAAATGGTAAATCGTTGTTGTCGCAACATCATTCAGGTCTCCCAACCAGAGTACCAGTACTCTGGTCATAGCTCTACGGTACTACATTGTAAACAGCGTTCATTACAAAGTCCGTTAAAATCAAAAAACCTCATGCAGCACTCAAAATGCTACATGAGGTCAGGTGTGATAAACGGCCGTTGTCTAAATCCCGCTCGTCCAGAGAAGTGTGGAGAAGTCTGAATAGATGCGCAGATGACGCGAATTTTTTATTTTTTATGTATCTGCTCAATCAAGTGGGGAAGCGTGTTCAAGCAGTCTCCTCCCTTTAATGATACGCTGTAAAAAGGGACAAAATGATTCGTTTATTCGTTGTCGCTGTGTACAAAATGTCAAACTGATCCGCGTTAGCCGCGCTGCCATTTTCTTTCTCCGGCAAGCCACCCCAATCATGCTATTTTGTCTGCAAAACAGGTAGCTGAATCGAAAAGACGCTCCCACGCCCTTCCTGGCTATCCACCACAATCTTCCCTCGATGCGCTTCAACATAATGCTTAACAATGGCTAACCCCAAACCTGTCCCTTTGGCCTGCTGCTCATGCTTTGGCACCCGATAAAACGGCTTGAAAATATTGTCCATCTCCCCACGTGGAATACCATATCCGGTATCGGCAATGCCAATCTCCACCATCCCGGCCTGTGGCACCAGCGTCACCGACAGCGACCCGCCCTGCGGCGTATACTTCACCCCATTAGACAGCAGATTGGTCAGTACCCGCATCAACAGCAGCTTGTCGCCCTCAATCTGCACATTAGCCAACTCATCATCCACAAAAATGTCAATCTCTTTATCGCTGGCCTCCATGACCTGCATTGCCACAGCGTCATGAATCAGTTCCGCCATATTGACCTGTGTCAGACTTAACCGCAGTGGCTCACCGGCCTGCATCCGCTCAATTTCCAGCATGTTGTCAACGGCCGAAGTCAGGTCATGTTCGCTTAACAGAATAACCTTTGCCATTCGCTGCCGTTTGGCAAAGGGCAGTTCCTCAAGCTCTTTGAGCGTTTCACCGTAAAGACGGATGGCATTGAGCGAGTTACGCATGTCGTGAGATAGCACCGCCATAAAGCGTGCTTTTTCCCGCGACCAGGCTTCCATGCTGCGGTTTGTCTCGGCCAGCACATCAGCCTGCTGCTGAATAACGGCCATTTGCTTGTTGGTTTCGTTCATGTACAGGTAAATGGCGTAGCTTGCCAGCAGCAAGGGGAAAATAAAGAGCAAAATCCCCCAAACGCCAAGTGCTGTGCTGGCGATGGTGAGGAGTAACCCCAGGATGGCTATGTTGCTGATGTCCAGGACAATGGCGTTGCGTTGCTGTAGCCAAAATTGGCGTGGAGCGATGCCTTGTTGCAGGTATATGACAAGGGCAAGCAGGGTGATGTTGATTTGGTCGTAGAGAACGGCCGTTATAAACCAGGCTAACATTGGCCCAATAAGCGGGTCACGGAACCAGCCCAGCAAAAAGAGCAGCACTGAGCCGCCCAAAAATGTGGCAATCGTGTGAATCCCGCTGTTAAAAAATAGCTGTTGGCAGCTCCCTACCCAATTGTCGCGCCGGGCGAAAATATTGAATAGCCAAATGATGATGTTCTCAACGGTGGCAAGCAAAACCCCGGCTTCCAGCCCAAACACAACCACTGTGGCTAAAGAAACGGCCGTTGCCAGGCTAAAAGTAACTTTAATATGCTTGCTAACGTTGGACGCCACCTGAGCCGCTGCCACCAGCAGCAGGAACGTCAAAAACAGCCAGGGATCCTCTGCCTGAAAGCGAGCCGCCGCCCACGCCACAAGCAATATCCCCGCCAGGCTTATTGTTGCAATATATGGGATCCGGTACTTCGTCATTGTTTTTCTGTCGCACTAACGGCCGTTTTACAACCAAAGTGCTGTCTGACATCCTCTCTTTCTTAACCCATACAAACCAGGGTTCTACCCAATCATTACCCAAACACATCGCTTAAAACTACAAGGCAACATGTGATGGTACTACAGTACTCTAATAGTAAATTACTTGCATTAAAAACAAGCTAACGGAACCACAGTCAACATGATCATCCGTTACCCAAGTCCTTCGTACCTTAGGAATGGCAATTAAATAACTTGCCCATTTAGAAGTTCAACTTCTTCTGAGAAGTTGAACTTCTTGCGTAACTTATTTAATTCTCGTTCCTTATCAATCAAATTCTTGTACAACAAACAAGAAAATGTTGTAAACACAGATAGAAAGAACACAGATAGGAATATTTTAAATGTGTTTTTCCTATCCGTGTTTACCTTTTTGGTTCTGGCTTGTCCAGGTTAGGGTTCAATCAAAAATAACTTTGCAGTTCCAGAAGTCTAACTTCTGAGAGAAGTTAAACTTCTAAATCCCAGGTTATTAACGGACGAACCCTAAAATGCCAGTCTATGACCACCCACAATATAAACAGAAAGTAGAAAAAACCGCGTAGACCGTGTATTATATAAATAACATCTAATCATACATGGCGGTAAAGCATGAGCATCAACTCACAGAACGGCATTGAACTACTTGAATATGTAATGAGCGTGAGCCGCCGGATGGCCGAAATGCGGTCATTGGAGCCACTTCTTTCCTACACAATTGACGAAGTATTAAAATTGGTGGGAGCAGAGCGCGGTTACATTGTTCTGAAAACAAACGATGGTTCCCTGGATTTTCGCGCCAAACGGGACAAGGACGGCAATGAGCTTCCAGAAGGAGCCGATGAAATCAGTCACTCCATTTTGGAGGAGGTTATTCGCACGGGCAACTCGCTGGTGTTAAGCAACGCCATGAGCGACCCCCGGTTTCATCAGGCAGAAAGCGTGATGATTTTGCGGCTGCGCTCAATTATGTGCGTGCCGCTTATTCGGCAAAAAGAAGTGATTGGAGCCATTTATGTGGAAAACCGCTCCATTCGTGGCCGTTTCCGTCAGGGGGATGTGGCTCCGCTGGAAATTTTTGCTAACCAAGCGGCCGTTGCCATCGAAAATGCTGCGCTCAACGATAACCTGGAGCAAGCCAACAACCATTTGCGTGAGCTGGATGAATTAAAAAACAACTTTATTCGCCTGATTTCGCATGAGCTGCGCACGCCGCTGGGGAATGTCACGGCCTATGCTGACCTGATGAAGGTGGTGATTGACATGGTGGATCCTGCGCCAGACCCGCAGATTGTGCAGACGCGGCAGAAGTTGGAAACGGCCGTTTTGCAAATGCGCAAAACCATCGAAGAAATCCTCCACGTCTTCCTCATCGCCTCCGGCCAGCTTACCCTGCTGCCGCGCCCCCTTTCCATTGGCCCCATCGTCGCCAGCGTCGCCGTCCGCTTTGCCGACGTGTGTGAAAACCGCAATTTGGCACTGCACGTAGACGACATCTACAACCTGCCCATGCTAATGCTGGACGAGGAGCAAATTGAAGTGGTTTTTAGCAACGTCCTCGGCAACTCCGTCAAATATACCCCCGACGGTGGCGATATTTGGGTTTCCGGCCAGCGCGTTCCGGCCGGCGTCGAAATCACCATCCGCGACACAGGCATTGGCATCCCCAAAGCAGAGCAAAAGCGCGTGTTTGACATCTTCCACGTTCTGGGGTCACTCATGCACCACTCCACCAGCAAACACGCCTTTCGCGGCGGTGGGCTGGGGCTGGGGCTGCCCATTGCCAAGGGCATCATCGAGGGACACGGCGGCACCATTGCCCTGGAAAGCAGCGGGCAAGATTTAGAAAACCCGCCCGGCACCATTTGCCGCATCGTCCTGCCCTTGCAGCGAACCGGCTAAACACCCCATCCTGGCCTCAATCTTTACCGCACAGACCTCTGAGGATGCCACGCCACAGGGGTCTTTCTTTATCATTTATTTATCGCTTCGGTAGAACATTTGTGGTACAATTAGTCAACGAATAATGAAGCAAAAACAGAGCAATGCGTCCCCCCAACTATCCATTCGCGCAACCTTGGCGGCTGGTTTTGATCTCACCACAAAGAATATGTGGCTGTTGATTTTGCCCATCTTGCTGGATTGTTTCTACTGGTTGGGGCCTCGGCTCAGTTTTTCTGCCTTGTTTGAATCCCTGATGCAGCTTTTGCTGTCTGAATTTCAACAGGAAGCCGCACTGCAAGCATTTAGCAGCGATTTATTCACCCAAATTCCGGCCACCAACCTCTTTACCAGCATCAGCCTCCCCTTTATCGGCGTCCCCGCCTTGATGTTGACCACGCCAGACAAAACGCCGCTTGTTATGTCTATCATTGAAATTCAAAGCCTTAGCAGTTGGGTCGGGCTACTAATGGGGCTGCTGATGGTTGGCCTGTTTTTGTCCACCGTTTATTTCACCCTGATGGGGCGGGTAGCAATGCTGCGGGTGGCGGCCGGGGTTGTAACGCGGGGGAATGTAACGGCCGTTTTGCCTAACGACATAACCGACCACACCTTGTGGCAGTTTGGCGACATTGCCGAACGGATTTGGCACGTGTGGCCCCGGCTATTGACTTTAGGGCTGGCGTTCTTCCTCTTTTTGCTCATACTCTACATCCCCTCGGTCATCGTAGGCACCATCCTGGCGCTGCTGGTGGGGCCGTTGGGGTTTGTTACCCTTTTTCTGGTGCCGCTGGTTGGCATGTGGGTGGTTATTTATTTAAGTTTTGTCCCACATGGGCTGACCAGAAACGGCCGTTCTCTGCGCCGCGCCATCGTCGAAAGCAGTATGATCGTCCACAACCAGCTTTCAACCGTCCTCTCCCTCCTCCTCACCGTCTGGCTCATCAACGCTACTATTGATTCCCTGCTGCTGTGGGCCGAAGACGGCACCTGGTTTACCCTCATCGCCATCATCGGCCACGCCTTCATCAGCACCTCCACCCTGATGGCAACCTATGTCTTTTATCAAGATCGTTATACAACCTTGTATCGTGGAAATTATTAGGAAAAGCTATGTCAAAAACAGAGACAAATACCCAATACGATGCCAGTAGCATCCAGGTTCTCAAAGGGCTGGAAGCCGTTCGCCGCCGCCCTGGCATGTACGTGGGCGGTACCGACATCAAGGCACTCCACCACCTCGTTTACGAAATTGTAGACAACTCCATTGATGAAGCCCTGGCCGGCCGCTGTGATCGCATTGAAGTGGTTATCCACCCCGACGCCAGCGTCTCCATTGCCGACAACGGCGTTGGTATCCCAGTGCTGGAACACCCCACCGAAAAAGTGTCGGCTCTGGAAGTCGTCCACACCACCCTTCACGCTGGTGGTAAATTTGGGCAGGGTGCCTACAAGGTATCGGGCGGTTTACATGGCGTGGGCGCGGCGGCTGTTAATGCCCTGTCCGAATGGTTTGAAGTGACCGTGACCCGCGACAAAGGGGTTTGGTTTCAGCGGTATGAGCGCGGCATTCCTCAGGCTCCCGTTAAAAAGCTGCGCAATATGAAGCCGGATGAGGATACGGGAACCAAAACCCACTTCAAATTTGACGAAACCATTTTTCTCGGCGATCTCGAATACCGTTTTGAAACGCTGGTCAACCGCTTCCGCGAAATGGCGTTTATTACCAGCGGCGTCTTTTTGAGCGTGCGTGACGAACGGCCGTCTATTCCCCGCGAAATGAATTTTTACTTTGAAGGCGGCGTCAAATCCTTTGTCCGCTACCTCAACCGCAACCGCGTGGTGCTACACGACCCCGTCTTTGTGCAAAAAGAAATGGACGGCATTGACGTAGAAGTTGCCGTTCAATACACCGACGGCATGGCCGCCAGTGAATATGCCTTTGCCAACACCATCTTCACCCCCGATGGCGGCACCCACCTCACCGGTCTGCGCACCGCCCTCACCCGCGTCATCAACAACTATGCCCGCAAGGCAAACCTGCTGAAGGAAAAAGACAAGAACTTTTCCAGTGACGATACACGCGAGGGCGTAACGGCCGTTGTTAGCGTCAAAGTCCCCGACCCCCAGTTTGAGAGCCAGACCAAGGTCAAGCTAATGAACGCCGAAGTTAGCGGCATTGTCGCCTCTATCACCGCCGAAGCCCTTTCCGCCTATTTGGAAGAAAACCCACGCGAGGCCAAGAAAATCATTGAACGCTGCCTCACCTCCTCCCGCGCCCGTGACGCCGCCCGCAAAGCCCGCGAACTCGTCATGCGTAAAAGTGCCCTTGAAAGCCTTACCCTGCCCGGCAAGCTGGCCGACTGCTCCGAGCGCGACCCCACCCGCAGTGAACTTTACATTGTTGAGGGTGATTCGGCCGGCGGCACCGCTAAACAGGGGCGCGACCGCCACTTCCAGGCGATTCTGCCCCTGCGCGGTAAAATTCTCAACACCGAACGGGCGCGGCTAGACAAAATTCTTGCCAACAACGAAGTCAAAGCCCTCATCTCCGCCCTCGGCATGGGCATTGGTGATGCGATGGATTTTGACAACCTGCGCTATCACCGCGTCATCATCATGACCGATGCTGACGTAGACGGCAGCCACATTCGCACCCTGCTGCTCACCTTCTTCTTCCGCTACATGCCCGAACTGATCGAGCGCGGCCATCTGTTTATTGCCCAACCCCCGCTCTATGCCGTCAAACAGGGCAAGGATCTGCATTACACCTATACCGAAGGGCAGCAAGATGTGCTGCTCAAACAGCTTGATGGCAAAAAATATTCGGTGCAGCGGTACAAAGGGTTGGGTGAAATGAACGCTCAACAGCTTTGGGAAACAACAATGAACCCCGCCGACCGCACCTTGCTACAGGTAACGGTAGAAGATGCGATGGTAGCCGACAAAACGTTTGACATGCTGATGGGCAGCGAAGTTGCCCCGCGCCGCCGCTTTATCATGACCAATTCCAATCAGGTACGAAATCTGGATGTGTAGAGTTTTGGACAGGATTGACACGATTTTTCAGGATTAACGAAAAAGGCCAGCGATTTGCTGGCCTTTTGGTTTTTAAACAGGGCTGTTTATTCCTCTTTGGCGGAACCGGAGAGGTTGCGCGGGATGCCTTTTTTGGCAAGGCGCAACGTGGCAAAGTTGACGGGTCGTCCGGCTTTGTTCACCACGATGTCGCGGGTCGGAACAAAACGGCCGCTCCAGGTACCCAGATAAAAACCGCCGCCAATTTCTGAAGCATCGAGTATCTCAATCTTTTTCTTTGGCTCGCTGCTCAGGGCATACACCCCAGCTTCCGAAATCTCTTTCCAATCTTCCACCAGGGTGGGTTTTTTGAACCAGCGCATGGGGTAATTGCGGTTGACCTGATCGGCCGTTAAATCGGGTGTCATGCGCATGTTGGCCGCTGATGCGCCGCGCCGCTGCCCGCTGGCGCGGTTGCGACGGCCGGCCATTTGCTCCATGCGGTTGCCCCCTTTCCGGCCGCGCACAATCATCTCCCGATAGTTTTGCTGTGCTTCCTGGTAGGAATAGTAGGTGTAGGCAATCTGCACAACAACCATAAAGACGAGAAAAAAGGCGACTAGATTGAGTACAAAAGCCAACCACCCTAGACCGATGTCGCTAAAGCGTGGCACAACATGACCAAAAATGGCGTTCAGCATTTGTAAAAGGAACCAAACAAAACCAACAATTGCTGCCCACAAAATAATTTTGCCCGTTTGGGTCAGACGGCTCGACCATAGTTCAATGGCTTTGCGAAGGTTTTGGATAAATGTTTCAAGGTTTTTGCGCATAAATGTGTCCTCTAAATTGCAATGTAGATTGCTCTGTAATGTACGCAATTTTTGGTGTTGCGGCAAGTGTGGTTGTGGTTTTGGGGGAAGGGGGAGGGGGGAAACGGCCGTTAATCCCCGTGGCTAGATGGTGAAAAAAACGGCCGTTTTCACAACCACCGATGAATACAAATAACCACAAACCTTCATCCGTGTTTATCCGCGTTCATCGGTAGTTTCATTCTTGTTTTTGCAAAAGGGATTGAGCTTAACGCAAGCCAGCAATCTTCATCCCATCATTCAAAATCGCTTCCACCCGATCCCCATGCGTCGTTTCGCAATAAACCCGGATAATCGGCTCCGTGCCACTAAACCGAATCAGCAGCCAGCCACCATCTTCCATGATGAATTGATGTCCGTCAATCGTCACGATATCGGTGCATTTGAGCCCACCAATTGTGTCAGGACGCGCCGCCGCCACATTTGCCAAAATCTCCGGCTTCCGCGCCTGCTCAAACGATGAGTCAATGCGGTCATAGTAATGGGCACCCACCACACCAAACACCGTGTCCAGCAGTTCCGATGGCTTCTTACCCGTCCGCACCATCATATCGAGCAAAAACAGTCCGGCCAGCAGCCCGTCACGCTCCGGCACATGCTCCCGGAACGCATAGCCACCGCTTTCCTCACCGCCAATCATGGCTCCCACTTCCACCATCTTGGGGGCAATGTATTTAAAGCCAACACCCGTTTCATAAACCGGCACGCCATAACGCGCTCCCAGCTTGTTAAGCATTTTGGTGGTGGAAATGGTTTTCACAATCGGCCCACGCTCGCCACGCAGCTCCAGGAAGTAATAGCCCAGCATCCCGTAAACACGCAGTTGGTCAATAAAGTTGCCGTTTTCATCGCCAAAGCCGACCCGGTCGGCGTCGCCATCGTTGATGACGGCCACGTCGGCACCCACTTTTTTGACAAAGCTGAGGCCGTGATCAACGTTGGGGGAGATCGGTTCCGGCCGGCTCATATGCGGGAAAATCGGGTTGCGTTCGTTATGAACTTCATGGATTTGCGTTTTGCCATCGGCCAGCAGCCGGGGAAACCAGCCCGCACCGTTGCCCCACATGCAGTCCACCAGCACCTTGAAACCCGCATTTTTAATCGGTTCTAGGTCAATCAGGCGGTTGATTTGGGCAATGTAGGCCGGAGCAGCGTCGAATTTGGTGACAAGGCCATCGCTCATGGCATCATTCAGCCGCATTCGTTTTACGCCGTCAATTTCAGGGATGACAGCCTCTACTTTTTTCAACGCCGCTGGAGCCAATGCCCCACCCAACGGGTCACGCACCTTAAAACCGCAATCTTCCGGGGGGTTGTGGCTGGCAGTGATGTTAATGGCCCCCCCAGCCTGCTTATCCACAACGGCATAGGAAATGGTGGGAGTTGGTGTTGCCCCATCGGTTAGCCAAACGTGGATGCCATTGGCGGCCAGCACTTCCGCCGCCGCCGCCGCAAAGTTGTCGGCGTGAAACCGCTTGTCATGACCAATCACAACCCCTTTGCCAGCTAAACCTTCATTATGTAAATAAGTGGCAAACCCCTGGGCGCAGCGGCGCAAATTGTCGAAGGTGTAATCTTCGGCAATCCGTGCCCGCCAGCCGTCTGTTCCAAATTTAATTGCTGTTGACATATGAATGATGTCTCCTTGTATGAAATCTAATCGGTAATCAGTAACCGGTAATCAGCTTTGGCGGTTAACATAATAAACGGGCAAACATGTCATTTCGATGTCCTCCGAGAAATCCCGTTGGCAACGGCCTGATGAGTGGGATTTCTCCTCGAAGACTCGTCGAAATGACATTGTTTTTTACCCAAATAAATTGTTAACTCACAAAACTGATTACTGCTTACTGATTACCGTCTACATCGGTGTTTGGCCGCTTTGCAGCAGCTTAATATCGGCATCAACCATCATGTGGACTAACTGCGGGAAAGTGACGCTGGGTTCCCAGCCAAGTTTGGCTCCCGCTTTGCCAGGGTCGCCAACGAGAAGGTCTACTTCGGCCGGCCGCATAAACCGCTCATCCTGCACCACATAATCATGCCAATCGAGGTTGACATGGCCGAAAGCCAAGTCGAGAAATTCCCGAATAGAGTGGGTTTCGCCTGTAGCAATGACAAAATCATCGGGGGTGTCAGACTGTAGCATCAGCCACATGGCCTGCACATAATCCCCGGCAAAACCCCAGTCGCGTTTGGCATCAAGGTTGCCCAAGCGCAGCTCGTTGGTTAACCCCAGCTTGATTTGCGCCACGTGGGAGCTAATTTTGCGGGTGACAAATTCCAAACCCCGGCGAGGTGACTCGTGGTTAAAAAGGATGCCAGAGGTGGCATGAAGGTTGTAGCTTTCGCGGTAGTTGATGGTAATCCAGTGACCATACACTTTGGCAACGCCGTAGGGGCTGCGAGGGTAAAAGGGCGTAGTTTCGCGCTGTGGCACTTCCACCACCTTGCCAAACATTTCGCTGGAGCTGGCCTGGTAAAAGCGGATTTTGGGGTCAACCATGCGAATGGCATTGAGGATGCGCGTTACGCCCAGGGCGGTAGCTTCGCCAGTAAAAACGGGCTGGCTCCACGAGGTGGAAACAAAGGATTGGGCACCAAGGTTGTAAACTTCATCAGGGCGATGTTCGCCCAGAAGCTGCACCAGGGAAAATTCGTCGAGCAGGTCGCCGGGAACCAGGGTGATTTGGTCTTGAATGTGCGCCAGGCGATGCAGGTTCAGGGTGCTGGTGCGGCGCACCATCCCCACAACTTCGTACCCTTTTGACAGTAAAAATTCGGCCAGATAGGAGCCGTCTTGTCCGGTCACGCCGGTAATCAGTGCTTTTGGCATGTTATTCCTTCCTCTTTTGTTTGCCACGAACCGATGTCGTGGGGATTTTCCTGTTCGTTTGCTTTCTCAATTGGTTGCAGGAAAGCAAGGGGAACGGATTATAGCCCAGGGCAAGTGATGGGAAAACCGAGGAAGGCTGAGCGTGGGGAGACAGTGGGGCAGTCATGGGTTGGAAGTGGTCAAGAGCAGGAATACAGGTTAGCTGATTTTGCGAATTGACGCTCCGCGTTGCGTTGGATTTTTGGTTGAGGTGATTGAATCCGTACACAGGATGGATGCCTTGCTTTGTGTCACCTTGTTTTTATGTTACGTGATTGGGCTTACGATTCCCATTACGCCGTCGAAAGGTAGTTGCCCATCTACGGGAAACGAGGCTTGAGATTAAGCGATTGGGAGATTGGCCGTGCATAGTCTCCCAATCTCTTAATCTCCCAATCTCTGCTTTTACCCGCCACATCTGTTACTGCCTCAACATGACCCATGGGTCATGTTTGTTTTTAATTTCACCTTAACTGTATTGACAACCCATTGCCAAATGAGTATGGTGGGCGCTTGTTGGGAGACATTATGATTCGACATCGCCTTTTTTTTGTTTTGTTGCTTGTGGTGCTTGGTGGTGGGTCAACGGCCGTTTTTCCCCTCACCTCCCTTTCTTCTCACCACACCATCTTTGCCCAAACGGCCCCCACCCTTTTTGTGGCGCTAGACGGCAGCGACGAGACGGGGGATGGGAGCGCCGAACGGCCGTTTCGCACCCTCACCCACGCCGCCCCTCTTGCCCAACCCGGCAGCACCCTGTATCTGCGCGGCGGGGTTTATCATGAGCAAACCGTTTTTGCGGCCACAGGAACGGCCGTTAACCCCATCACCATTCAGCCCGCCCCCGGCGAAACCGTCATCTTCGACGGCAGCGGACTGCCCATTCCCGAAGACCAGCACCTCGTTCTCATCAGCGAATCCACCCACGTCCTCTTTACCGGCTTTGAAATCACCAACTCCAGCGGGCGCGGGCTAGGGATTTTTGAATCAGAAGCCATCACCCTGCGCGACAACCTCGTCCACGAAATCAGCGGGCGCGGCATTGGCGGCGGCGGCAACCTCATCACCATCGAAGACAACCAGGTGTGGCGCACCTCGCTGGAAAACGAAGATGAAGCCTTTAACGCCACCGGTGGCTGGAAAGCCGGTATCTCCACCTATCGCCGCTTTGACGGTTCTCCCTCCACCAACTTCACCATTCGTCACAACCAGATTCACGACATTTGGGGCGAAGGCATCATCGCCATCTTTGCCGACGGCGTGCAAATCGAAGGCAACGAAATCTACGACACCTACAGCGTCAACATCTACATTGACAACGCCCGCAACGTCACCATTCACGGCAACTACCTCTACGCCACTACCACCCGCTACAATCGCCGCGACCGCTTTGTCCCCGCCAACGCTATTCATTTAGCCAATGAATCTTACGACAATGCGCCGCTCACCCAGCTCGACAACATCATCATTGCCAACAACCTCATCATCGGCACCGGGCGCGGCATCAGCTATTGGCACGACCAAAGCAACCTCGACCCCAACAACAGCTACCGCAACGTCAACATTGTCTACAATATTATTGCCAACACCCATGAGGATGCCATCCGGTTTGACGGCGTTGGCCTGTTTGCAGAACCGCCGCAAAATGTGCTGGTGCAAAATAACATCATCTTTGCCGGGGGCAATGGCGAGGCCTTAAACATTGGCAACAGCGAGGGCTGGGCGTTTAGCCACAACAACTGGCCCGATGGCGTGCCGGAATTGGCCGAAGAGCCAGACAGTTTTGCCGCCGACCCACTTTTTGTCAGCCCCGGCCTGGACAGCCGGCCGGAAGGGTTTATGCTCCAGCCCGGTTCCAGCAGCATTGGCGCGGGGCAGCCGTTCGCCCCGCTGCCGGTGGATTTTCTCGGCCATTTGCGTGACCCGGAACGGCCGTCTTTGGGCATTTTTGAAATGGCAAACGTGGCCAACGACGAAGCCGCGCCGGGGGATGAGGTGAGCGATGGGAAAGAAACGGCCGTTTCCAACCCCAACCCCACACCCATTCCCAACGACAGCAGCCCCCAAACCATCGGCCAGGAGCCGATTCAACCCACCCCCACCCCACCCCCCGCCATCCCCGCCGACGACCCACCAGCCAACGACAACCTGCCCCTCATCGGCGGCATCGTCTTCATCAGCATCGTCCTCCTCTTCATCCTCCTCCGCTTCATGCGCATCGCCGCCAACCGTTAACCCCAGTAGAGACGCAAAATCTTGCGTCTCTACAAATGCAAAATTTTGCGTCTCTACGACGTGGGCGTCACACCCTTTTTCAAAATCACATTGGCATACTTGCGCGTGTCGCCCGTCATCACCACCGCAAACGCCTGGCGGCAGCGGCCATAAAAGGCAAACCGATCCAGCCGCTGAATCGGCGGCGTGGCGGGCTGGTGGCGGTCAATCACCCGGCGGTAATCCGCTTCCACCGTTGGGTCGGCCGTGTCGCCCGGCACCACCGCCATCATCAAAACTGGAGCCTCAACATAGCTGTCCAGCTCCAACAGCGGCAAAATGGCGTCCAGCAGCGGCGCAACCAGCAGCCCATCCGCCCGCACCACCGGCACCCCCAGCGACTCCCCCGGAAAGTGGGCATCAGCCAGCACAATCTCATCCCCATGCCCCATGCGGTAAAGCGTTGCCAGCAGCTCCGGGCTAAAAAGTGGCGAAATTCCTTTTAACATCTTGATCACTCCTTGAAAATGGGACGCGGACAAACACGGACAAATCTGCCAATCTTTTGGGCATTGACGGCGGAGATTGGGAGACTCGTTATCTTGAATCCCCCAATCTCCCAGTCTCTCAATCTCGATTTTTATCAACATGCCGCCGCACATACTGTCTCCGCGAAAATGTAAAAAACGGCCGTTTGCCCAATCTTCCCACCCACCGCATAATTTGCAACAAACAGGAAGTGTTAAAGGAGAAAACATGAGCGAACGCATCGGTTTTATTGGTCTAGGCATTATGGGTCGCGGCATGACCCTCAACTTGTTAAAAGCAGGCTTCGCCGTTACGGTGTGGAACCGCACCGCCAGCCGCATGGAGCCAATGGTTGCCGCCGGGGCAGCGGCCGGCAGCAGCCCCGCCGACGTTGCCGCCAACAGCGACATCATCATCACCTGCGTCAGCGACACCCCCGACGTTGAAGCCGTCATTTTGGGTGAAAACGGTGTCATCCACGGCGTACAGCCCGGCTCGCTGGTTGTAGACATGAGCACCATCAGCCCCCAGGCCACGCGGGAAATTAGCGGCCGGCTGGCCGCAAAAGGGGTCGCCATGCTCGATGCCCCCATCAGCGGCGGCAGCGAGGGGGCGGCCAAAGGCACGTTGAGCATCATGATTGGCGGCGCAGCGGCCGACGTAGACCGCGCCATGTCGGCCTTTCAGGCGATGGGCAAAACCATCACCCACGTTGGCCCCACCGCCGCCGGGCAAACGGTGAAGCTGGTCAACCAGATTTTGGTAGTGGTCAACATGCTGGCCGTGGGCGAGGCGCTGCTCTTTGCCCAGGCGGGCGGGCTTGATCTGCACAAGACGCTGGACGCGGTGAAGGCGGGGGCGGCGGGAAGCTGGATGCTGAGCAATCGCGGGCCGCAGGTAGTGGAGCGAGATTGGCGACCCGGTTTTACGATTGATTTGCAGCAGAAGGATTTGCGGCTGGTGCTGGAAGCGGCCGACCAGATGGGCATCCCCATCCTGGGTACCAGCACGGTGTTTAACCTGTACCGCACCTTGCAGCGGCAGGGGCTGGGCGAGGAGGGCAACCACGCGCTGGTGAAGGCGTTGGAACATTTGGCGGGGCTGGAGATTAACGGCCGTTCTTAACCCAACACACCCATTCCATCAGGAACCTCACACACCGGCGAGACGGAATGGTAGGGGCGAGACGACCGGGAATAACGCTGGCAACGCCACTAGCCTCCCCTCCCGGTCGTCTCGCCCGTGCGTTTACCGTAAACTCCGCTGGCAGGCAACACATGGGCAAAACGGTGCGGAGAAACGGCCGTTTGTTCACCCCGCGCCAATCCGCACCATCTAGCCCCTACCGGATGGGTGGATGACGCAGGGCGTATGCAATACGCCCCTACCCCCGCGTCGGCCTCAGAGGATTGAGTACCATCTCACCAACAAATCTATTACAATCGGCGGCTATGCTGACGACACGGCGTACCACCCCAAACCAAACCGCCCACGGCTGGCTGGCGGCATTGGCACTGCTGCTGCTGGGCGTGGTGGTGCTGCTGCCTTGGCAGGCAACGCCACCGGCCACGGGAACCACAACGGCCGTTTCCTTCTCCCTCCCCAGCGGCTACTACCCCACCAGCCAGCAGCTAACCCTCACCGCCCCCGCCAACGCCACCATCTGGCTGACCAGCGACGGCAGTGAACCGGGGCCAACAAACGGCCGTTCCATCACCCAGCCCATCCACCTCAACGCGGCCGTCCCCGGCGTGGCCGTCCTCCGTGCCCGCGCCCAGCTTGCCGACGGCACCCTCGGCCCCATCAGCGATGCCCACTACATCCTGGGTCTCAGCCAGCCGCTGCCCATCGTCTCCTTGCTGCTCGACCCGGCGGCGCTGTGGGATGAAACCAGTGGCATTTACCGCAACCCGCTGGCGGAAGGCATCGCATGGGAACGGCCGGTTTCAGTCATGATTGTCACGGGGGATCGGCAAACGGCCGTTACCCTCCCCGCCGGAGTCCGCATCCACGGCCAGTTTAGCCGAGGCTACGCCAAAAAATCGCTGCGCCTTTATTTCCGCCAGGAATACGGCACCAACCGGCTCACCTTCCCTCTCTTTGCCAACACCCCCCCGCTGGCGATCAAGCGGCTGGTGCTGCACGCCAGCGGGCAAGACAGCAGCCAACTGCCCACCAACTGGACGCTGCTGCGGAACCAGGTGGTGGCCGAGTTGGCGCAATCCACCCACGCCCTGACAACCCATAGCCAATCGGCGCTGCTGTTTATCAACGGCGAGCCGTGGGGGCATTATTATTTGCGCGAACATATCAACGACTATTTGCTGCGCGAAGGGTATGGGGCAGAAACGGCCGTTTTGGTAGACACCCCCGCCCGCCGCGCCGAAGACCCGGACGACATCACCCCCGCCTATGCCGACTGGGACAAGCTGACCGAATTTGTCGCCACCCACGACCTGGCCGACGAAGCCAGCTACGCTGCCGTCGCCGCCCAGGTTGACCTCGACAACCTGATTGATTACTCGCTGCTGCAAATCTACAGTGCCAACTACGACTGGCCCTATACCAACATCAAGCAGTTTCGCCCGGCGACAATAAACGGCCGTTGGCGCTGGATCATTTGGGACAATGACCTCAGTTTGGGGCTAACGCCGTGGAGCAACGTGGGGCAAAACACGCTGGAGCAGGCGCTTGACCCAGCCTACACGGCGGGAGTTGCCGCTGAAACCGACGGCCGCGACACGATTCTGCTGCGCGGGCTGCTGCAAAACCCTGCCTTCCGCGCACGCTTTATCGCCCGTGCCGATGAACTGCTAAACACAGTGCTGGCTCCCGAAGCGGTGATTGCCGTCATTGACCGGCTGGCGGCGGAGATAAAACCGGCGATTGCACTGGAAAACGGCCGTTGGGGTGGCGACACGGCAACCTGGGAAGCCAACGTGGAACAACTGCGCGACTTTGCCCGGCAGCGGCCGGCCATCATGCGCCAGCATTTTGCCGAAAGTTTGCCTTAAAAGCTATTAATGAACATAAAATGAACCTTGCGATGAGACCTTGCTCCCATTTGTATTGCAAGATGCCATCCTCTATAATCCCGTTGTCGCACCCGACATGAGGAGAGAAGAAGTTGACAATTGATGTAGAGGAAATGGTTGAGTTTTTGGTTGGGCTGCTCAATACACCGAGTCCAACTGGCTACACTCACCGCGCAATCAAATACACGCAGGAGGCTTTTGCCCCCTTTTTGGAAATGTCTGTCACCCCCAAGGGGGTTTTGGTTGGAACATTGCCCGGCAAGCAAAACAGTGCGCCCCGTGCCATTACGGCTCATGTGGACACGCTGGGGGGGATGGTGCAAGAGGTGAAGGGAAACGGCCGTTTACATCTCACCCAGCTTGGCAGTTGGGCCTGGACCTCGGTCGAAGGGGAAGGTGTCACCATTTTTGCCAGCAGTGGCGAAAGCTATCGCGGCACCTTTTTGCCCACCACCGCCTCCATCCACGCCTTCACCAGCAGCGAGCGCAACGCCCCCCGCGACAGCAGTAACATGGAAGTCCGCATTGATGCCCGCACCCAGTCCAGAGCCGACACCCACGCCCTGGGCATTCGCGTGGGCGACATTGTGGCCTTTGACCCCCGCGTTGAACTCAGCGACAGCGGCTTTATCCGCTCCCGCCATTTGGACGACAAGCTCAGCGTGGCGGCGATTTTTGGTGCCGTGGCCGCCCTTGCCCGTTCCGGTGACAAACCCGCCCAACCCACCACCATCCACATCAGCAACTACGAAGAAGTGGGGCATGGCGCCGCCGCCGGAATGCCCGCCAATCTGGCCGAACTGCTGACGGTAGACATGGCCGTGGTGGCACCCAAACAAACTTCTGATGAATTTTCGCTAACAATTTGTGCCAAGGATGCGGCCGGCCCCTATCATTACGAAATGCGCCGCGATCTGGAAAAGCTGGCCGAAGCGGAAGCCATTCCCTACAACACCGACATCTACCCCTATTACGGCTCCGATGGTGAAGCGTTTTGGCGAGCCGGAGGAGATGTGCGTATGGGTCTGGTTGGCCCCGGCGTGGATGCGTCGCACCATTACGAGCGCAGCCACCGCGACAGCCTGGAAAATACGGCCAAATTCCTGGCCGCTTACATGGTTCATGAAAGTGGAGATTAAACACAGCTTATGACGGTTAAAACATTCTTTTTAGGGCTTGGGTTGAGCCTGTTACTTTTGTTGGCGGCCTGCGGCGGCAGCGATGCCACGCCAACGCCAATTATTCCCGAAGCAACCGAGGTGCCAGCCACAGCAACGGCCGTTTCCAGCACCGACCCCGTTCGCAGCCAGGCCACCGTAGACAGCATTCAAGTCAACCTGCTCGAATCGTTCCCTGTAGGGGTCAACGTCGTGGCACGCGGCGAGCTGCCCGATGGCTGCACCCAGTTGGAAGAAGTGGTGCAGCAGCAAAGTGGCAACACCTTCCGCGTCATCCTCACCACCCTACGCGACCCGGCGCAGGTGTGTACCGAAGCACTGGTGCCATTTGAAGAAACGATTCCGCTGGAAGTGGCGGGGCTAAAGGCAGGGGCGTATTCGGTGCTGGTCAACGGCATCAGTGGTTCGTTTACGCTGGATGCGGATAATGTGGTGGCCGAAGAAGAACCAACGCCAACGGCCGTTCCTGAAGCGGTAGCCGCCAGCATTAGCGGGCGCGTTTGGCATGATTTGTGCGTGGGGACATTAACGGCCGTTGCCGCCGACAGCGAAGCCCCGGCCGGCTGTATCGCCGTCGAAACCGACACTGGCACCGTCTTCCAGGCTAATGGCCTGCCCGAAGCCACTGAACCCGGCCTGCCCGGCGTCGAAGTGACGCTGGCCGAAGGGGATTGTGCCAATGCTGCGACGACTACCGTTGTCACCGATGGTAGCGGTAACTACAGCTTTGCGGACCTGCCCAGCGGTAGCTACTGCGTCACCATTGACCCGACAAGCGCAACAAATACGGCCGTTTTGGAAGAAGGCATTTGGAGCTATCTCACCGATGACAGTAACGCTGTCGCTCTGGTGGTAGATGAAGGGGAACAGGTTGCAGGGGTTGATTTTGGCTGGGATTTCCAATTCCTGCCCGCACCAGAGGCAGATTTGGCAAATTGTGACAACAATGTCACCTTTGTAAGCGACCTGACCACCCCCGACGACACCGTGATCGCCCCCGGTGCCGAGTTTGAAGTGGGCTGGCGACTGCGTAACATTGGCAGTTGCCCTTGGTCTACCGACTATAGCGCGGTCTATGTGGATGGCGACAACTTGGGCGTCATTACTGCCACCATACCCAGTGCCGTCGCCCCCGGCCAGACGGTAGACATATTTGTGACGATGACTGCCCCCACCACCGAAGGCACCTACCGCAGCAACTGGCAGCTTGCCGATGCCGACGGCAACCGCTTTGGCGTGGATGGTTTTCTGGAAAATGCGTTTTGGGTGCAAATTGTGGCTGGTGAACCACCCGCTCCCGGCGAACCAACGCCAACGCCGGCACCCGGTTCAGCCTCGATTGGCGGCGTGGCCTGGCGCGATTTGTGCAGCAGCAGCGGCACGCCGGCCGCGATTTGCGTGGAAACGGGCGGCGTGTTCCGGGGGGATGGGACGTATCAGGGGATTGAACGGCCGTTAGCCGGTCTCACCGTCACCCTGGCACAAGGAGCTTGCCCAGCCGTTGGCACCCGCCCCGGCAACGTGCTTGCCACCGCCCTCACCGGCGAAGACGGCACCTATGTTTTCGACGGGCTGGACAGCGCCACCTACTGCATTTGGGTAGATGCCTTTAGCCCCGCCAACATCGAGCTGCTCATCCCCGGCGACTTCACCTGGCCCGCCACCGGCGTAGACCGCTGGACGTTTATCCTTGACCCTGGTGAACAGGAAGAGCGGATTGATTTTGGTTGGGATGATTTTGATGATTAGTTTGTAGGGTGTGGAGAGTAGGGCGTGGGGCGTAACGTATGTCACTCCGCCACGCCCTACGCCTCACTCCCTACTCAATCCACGTCTCGTGTACGTGGAGCCACTTCACCCCGTTGGGCGTGGCGAAGTCTTGCTGAAAAACAGCCGTACTCTGGCGTGAGGTCACGGTGTCGCCGATTTCCTGCCATTCTTCATAGGTGGCAATGGCAATGTCGCCCTGCTGCTGCTGAAGCTGGAACTTTTCAATCCAGATGCGGAAGTGGGAACGGCCGTTATGCTCCCCACGCAGCCCATTCATCAAAGTGTGGCGGTCGGTTAAACGGCCGTTTGGGCTAACCAACACAAACGCCTCCCCCAGTGCCACCGTCGCCCGCGCAAACGCCTCATCGCTTTCGGGCAAACGGCCGGCAAACCATTCTTCAAAAAAGCGGTGCAAATCCAGAATTTCCTGCCGACATTGTTCCTTCATCATATCTCCTCATATAATAACAATCTGGGTTGACAAGGGCGTATGCGATACGCCTCTACTGGCTTGATTAAACACGTATTTGTTTGGAGGAACAATGGCAACACCTGATTTAGTGGGCATCATTGTGCAGGATATGGGCAAGGCACTGGCCTTCTACCGACTGTTGGGGCTGGATATTCCGGCCGAGGCTGACGCGGAAGCGCACGTGGAGTACAAAACGCCGGGTGGCTTTCGGCTGGCGTGGGACACAGTAGCACTGATGGAAAGCATTCACGGTGAATGGCACCCACCCAGCGGCCACCGCATGGGGATGGCCTTTTTGTGTACCAATGCGGACGAAGTTGACAAGATCTACAACAACATCATCGCCGCAGGGTACGAAGGCCAAAAGCCACCCTGGGATGCGTTTTGGGGGCAGCGCTATGCCATTGTGGTTGACCCGGACGGCAATTTGATTGATCTGTTCGCTCCGATGAAAATAGGACGCAGATTTGACCGATTAACCTGATCAGGAAAATCAGGTCAATCAGCGTCCTATTTTCATTCTTCGTGGTGGGCAATTGCCCATCGTCCTTATGAATGAGCCACACGAACGGTTGCGGCAATCCCTGTAGCATTGCTGAAAGAGGATAGGCCAATCGAGGTCATAAAGTGACTGCTCTCGTTTGCAGGTAGCACAAATGGCAGGCAGCAAGTCTGGTCGGCAAACAGGACTTGCCACCTGCTACTTGCAACTTATAACCAATAAATTCCCCGTGAAATTCGGAACCAAAACGGCCGTTTTCCCGTTTAATAACTGTGTGTGGCGGAAAATTTGTTGTATCGTCACCGTATTGTTAATCAGAAGGGGTATCTGTCTTGAACACAAAAACCTTGCTTTCAGCACAACTTAGCACAATAGCAGCCTTGCTGCTGCTCGTTTTTGGCACCGCCTGCGGAGCGCTGGCTCCCGAGCCAGCCGCCACGCTCGTAGTTCCCACCGCCATCACCGACATGGTGCAGGCACTGCCCACGGCAGCGGCTCCACCCCGCGCCACGCCCACCTCTTTCCCCACAGTGCCATCACTGCCGGCCGTCACCGCCACGCCAGCCCGGCAGCTTGACCCAATACAAAATGGCAACGCCACGGCCACGGCCATGGCCGAACAATCCTCACCGCTGCCAACGGCCGTTCCGCCCATCGCCAGCAACAACAGCTACCGCGTAGCCTTTGTGGAAAGCAACGACGTGCTAAATGTCCGCAGCGGAGCCGGGGTCAACAATGGCGTGGTCGGCACCCTGGCGGCAACCGACACGGGGATTACGCTGACGGGGGCCACGGCGCAGGTTGCTGGCTCCACCTGGGTTGAGATGCAAAAGGGGGGAATGCGCGGCTGGGTAAACGGCCGTTTTCTCACCCCCATGCTCAATGAGACAGCGTTTTGCAGCAATGAAGCGGTGGATGAACTGGTGGCAGCGTTAAAAACGGCCGTTGGCAACCAGGACAGCACTGCCCTGGCGCGGCTTGTCCACCCTGAACGCGGTCTGCGCGTTCGCACAAGCTGGTGGAACCCCGAAGTGCGTCTTAGCCGCAGCGAATTGGACACCATCTACAGCAGCCCCACCAGCTACGATTGGGGTGTCCATGACGGCAGTGGCTTGCCCTGGGTTGGCTCCTTTACCGAACAAATCCAGCCGATGCTGGTTCAAGACCTGTTGGCGGCCGACGAAAGCGGCTGCAACATCATCCTCCATGGCAACACCGCCGGGCTGGTTCGGCTCCCCGATGGTTATGAAGCGGTCAACTTCTACACCCTGAAACGCAACCCCCTCCCCGACGCCATCGAATTTGATTGGGGCAGTTGGGTCATCGGCATTGAGCAAAGCGACGGTGCCATCTATCTAAGCTATCTCGTCCACTTTGCCTACGAAATTTAGCAGGTAGCAGGTGGTAAGGAATGGAAATTAAATAACTTGCCCATTTAGAAGTTCAACTTCTTTTGAGAAGTTGAACTTCTTGCGTAACTTATTTAATCCTCGTTCCTAAGTCAGTTACTGCAAGCGACTTGCCACCTGCAACTTGTTACTTGTCCAATATCTCCACGTAGCCCCCATCCCCATGCACCCGCACCCGCTGCCCCGTTTGGATGCGGCGGGTGGCTTCGGGTACCCCCACCACAGCCGGAATGCCGTATTCTCGCGCCACAACCGAACCGTGGGTCATTAGCCCCCCCACTTCCATCACCAGCCCGGCAGCGTTGATAAACAGCGGTGTCCAGCCAGGGTCGGTGAAGGGCGCGACCAAAATCTCGCCGGGAGCCAGCATTTCTTGCGCTGGGTCACGCACTACGTGGGCAATGCCTTCGACAACCCCAGTGGAAACGGGGTTGCCCGCCAACGCCCCGGCGGGCATCTGGCTGTTAGCGAACTGCACGGTCGGAATTTCGCCGTCGCTGGTGACAACGCGGGGCGGAGTGAGGTGGTCAAAGCGGCGATAGTCGGCGCGGCGCTGCTGGATGCGGGGGCGCAAATCGGTATTGGGCTGCTCCAGGGCAGCAATGAGTTCCAGCAGGTCGAGGTACCAGATGTCGTCGAGGGTGTCAAGGCGGTTTTGTTGGTGGAGGAAAACGGCCGTTTCCTCCAGCACCACCCGCACCATGTCCAAAAACTGCACCAAAAAATATTTCGGATGCTCCCGCATGGCTAAATAGCCGCGCATCGCCCGCACCAGCCGCCGCGCTAGCTTGGCTTTCATCCCACCCAGCAGCCCATGCTGCGCCGCCGCCACCAGCCGTTCCCCCGCCTGTTCCGCCTCGGCGATTAACTTTTGAAAATGACGGCGGTGCTGCCCCGCTACCTCATGCTGCCCGTTGGCACGAATGACTTGCAGCAGCGAACGGGGGTCATCCTGCCAGCGCGGGCGAGCAATATCAATTTCGCCCGGCCCGCGCATCCCATATTTTTGCAAAAACACCTGCCAGGCCGCCTGAAACGTAGGTTCGGCCGGCAGTTCGTCCGTTTCGCCGCTGCGGAAGGGGTGGGAAGCGGGCAGCTTCCGCAGCAAATCGGCCAAATCGCCGACGGCCAAATCCATTTCGGTGGTGACGTTGCCCACCAGCCCCCGCTGAAGGGCATCCAAATCGGCGGGGTTGGCGCGCCGCCCCACCACGCGCCCCAGCAGCCCTTTTGCCACCATGCCCGCGATGAGGTAAGGGGGCAGGGTTAGCACGAGGGGCAAAAAGACGGTACTGATAAGTTGTTGCACCACGCGCAATCGGTCAGCACCGGGGGCGGCCGCATCGAGCGCACGCTGTAAATCATCTAGCTGCTGCCGGGTGTTGTGGGTGATGTCGGAAACGGCCGTTTCTGGCACCCCCCACCACAACTGCCGCTGCATTCTCACCATAATCGGCAGCATCATCCGCAGCAGGGTGCGGGTAGCGGCTCGGTTGCTGCGGTTGGTTTGTGCCTGCACTTCCGGCCGCGACAAAATCGCTTGAATCCCCTGGCTAATCAGCGGGTCGGCAATTTGCAGCATTTTGGAGAATTGCCGCCCCATGACCGGGTGGCGCAGCAGCGGCGAGGCATCAATATACAGCCGCCCCCCGGCACTGGGCATGTAGGGGTTATACTGCTGTTCCTGCCCTGCCGCTTTGCCAAAGGGGAGCAGCAACCGCCACACCGCCTGCCCCATCGGCGAAATGGGGTCAGTCATCACCTGGGCGTGGTTAAAGCTGACGTAAAGATGGAGGGAGTCATCGGTGGGGCGCGGCTGGGGCAACGGGTAGAGCGAGGTGATGGGGCGGGTTTGCAGCAGGTAAAGGGTGTCGTCGGCAATCGCCCATTCGATGTCCTGCGGTTGCTGGTAATGGCTTTCGACACGGTTGCCTAGGTCGGTAAGCTGACGCAGTTGGCCGTCGTCCAGCACGCGGCGGGTACGGTCGGCTTCACCCACTGCTTCTTGCTGCGTGCCGCCACCGGGCAGCGGCCGTATTGCCACCTGCTTGTCGGCAATGGTCGTGCCCACCACGGCCAGGCTGCGCTTGTCCACCTTGTACAAATCGGCGGAGACGATGCCAGAAACCAACGCCTCGCCCAGCCCGTAGCTGGCATCAATGGTGGCGATGTGGCGGTGGCCGCTAACGGGGTCGGCGGTGAACAAAATGCCGGAAACGGTAGGCAGCACCATTTGCTGCACAACCACCGACAGGGCAACGTCGTGGTGGTCAAAGCCGTTTTGGATGCGGTACAAAATGGCGCGGTCGGTGAAGAGCGAGACCCAGCAGCGGCGGACGTGTTCCAGCAGGGCTTCCTGGCCGATGATGTTGAGGTAGGTGTCTTGCTGCCCGGCAAAGGAAGCGGTGGGCAAATCTTCGGCGGTGGCGCTGGAGCGAATGGCGTAGGCGTGGCTGGTTCCGGCGGCTTGCCAGGCGGCCATGACAGCTTGGGCGATGGGCTGGGGAATGGAAACGGCCGTTAATCGCTCGCGCACCGTTGCCCCAACTTGCCGCACCCGTTCCAGGTCGTCGGCCGTCAGGGTGGCAAGCTGGTCGTAAATGTCGGCCACGCCGGGGTCGTGGGTCATAAAGGCGCGAAAAGCGGCGGTGGTGACGCAAAATCCGGGGGGCACCGGCAGCCCCGCCTGCGTCATTTCCCCCAAATTGGCTCCCTTGCCCCCCACACGCGGCAAATCAGCCGCCGAAATGGCACTGAATGGCAGCACGTATTCTGACTTTACCAGGAAGGCTGGTTTTTTCATGGGCTTATCCTTTGTTAGAAGATAAGCATCACTCTCATTGTGGTGGTTGTCAAGGGCAAAACGTCAATAACACCGCCAAAATCCGTTTAATCTGCTCAAATCCGCGTCATCCGCGCATCTATGCAGGTTTACTCGTCCACCCAGCCCAAACTAATCCGCTTGCGCTCCACGTCCACGCTCAAAATGGCAACCTCAATCACATCCCCCACGTTTAGCTCCGTGCGGCGCGGGATTTGGGTGCGGTGGAGCAGGCCATCCTGCTTTACACCGATGTCTACAAATGCGCCAAAGTCCACCACATTGCGTACCGTGCCGTGCAGCACCATGCCGGCCTGCAAATCTTCCATTGCCAGCACGTCGCTGCGTAAAATGGGCGGCGGCATCTCTTCGCGGGGGTCGCGGCCGGGGCGCACAAGCTGCTCAAAAATGTCTTTGAGGGTGGGAACGCCTGTTTTTAGCTCGGTTGCCAGGGTATCAAGCGGGGTTTTTTGCTGAAATTGGGTCAGCGGAGCCTCGCGTTCGGCGGGTGGGGTGTTGAGGGAGAGGCGGGCGCGTTGTAAAACGGCCGTTGCTACGCCATAGCTTTCCGGGTGAATGGCACTGGCATCTAGCGGGTTGTCGCCATCGCGCACGCGCAGGAAGCCGGCCGCCTGTTCAAATGCCTTTGCCCCCAGCCCCGAGACTTTGAGCAGCGATTGACGGGTGGGAAAACGGCCGTTTTCATCCCGGTGCGCCACAATCTTCTCCGCCAGCTTCGGCCCAATCCCCGCCACATAGGTCAACAGTGCCGGGGAAGCCGTGTTCACATCCACCCCCACCCGGTTCACCACCGTCTCCACCACCCCCGCCAGCGCCTCCGAAAGCTCATTCTGGTTCACATCATGCTGGTACAGCCCCACGCCGATAGATTTTGGGTCAATCTTTACCAGCTCCGCCAGCGGATCCTGCACCCGTCGCCCAATCGAAACCGCCCCGCGAATCGTCACATCTAGATCCGGCAGCTCTGCCCGCGCCAGCGGGCTGGCGCTGTAGACACTCGCCCCAGCCTCGTTGACCATCAGGTAATGCAGTTGCCCCCCCTGCTGCTGGATAAATTCCGCCACCATTTGCTCTGTTTCCCGCGAGGCGGTGCCGTTGCCGATGGCAATCAGCGTCACCCGCTGCTGCTGCACCCAGCGGCCCAGGCTTGCCATCGCCTCGCTGCGCTTGTTTTGCGGCGCGTGGGGGTAAATGGTACCCGTGTCCAGCACCTTGCCCGTTGCGTCCACAATGGCGATTTTGCAGCCGGTGCGGTACGCCGGGTCAATTGCCAACACCACCTGTTCGGCCAGCGGCGGCTGGGTCAGCAGCCCGCGCAAATTGGTGCCAAAAACGGCGATGGCGTGGCTTTCGGCCTGTTCCGACAGGGTGCGGCGCACATCGCGCTCAATGGCGGGCAGCAGCAGCCGCTTGGCGGCATCGTCCATTGCCAATTGTAGCTGGGTTGCCAGCGGCGAACGGCGGTCGGGGCGGTAATGCTGCCGCACCGGAATCAGCCAATCCCGCTCCGACACCTCCACCTTGACGCGCAAAATCTTCTCCGTTTCCCCCCGGTTGATTGCCAGCACCTGGTGCGGCCGCAGGCGGTCAATGCGCTGCTCAAATTCGTAGTAAAGGGCGTAGGTGTTGCGCTCGTCGGCGGCATCCTCAATCTTCTGCGTTTGCAGCAGCCCCCACTGCAATGCTTTTTCCCGCACCGCCTGGCGCACGTTGGCATCATCGCTAATCGTTTCCGCTACGATGTCGCGGGCACCGGCCAATGCTTCTTCGGCCGTCGGCACCTCGTCAGTCAGGAAGGGGGCGGCGATTTGCGCCTCATTTTGGCGGGTCAAAAGCTGCATGGTGATGAGGTCGGCAAGGGGTTGCAGTCCTTTTTCTTTGGCGATGCTGGCGCGGGTGCGCCGCTTTTTCTTGTATGGCTGGTACAGGTCTTCCAGTTCGGTAGCCGTTTCGGCGGCCAGCAGCCGCTGCCGCAGATCGTCGGTTAGTTTGCCTTGCTCTTCGATGGCGGCCAAAATGGTTTCGCGTCGGCCGTCAAGGGTACGGAGTTGTTTGAGGCGGTCTTGCAGGGCGCGTAGCTGTTCTTCATCCAGGCTGCCGGTGGCTTCTTTGCGGTAGCGGGCAATGAAGGGGAGGGTGTTGCCGTCGTCTAGCAGTTCGATGGCGGCGGTGGCCTGAAACGGCCGTAAATTTAGCTCCTGGGCAATTTTTTCTGCGTAACTCATAACACGTATTGCGTATTGCGTATTGCGTATTGCCTAGAAAAGACGCAATACGTAACACGCAATACGGCATAAAAATGTAAAGCGGATAAACGAGGGGTAATTATGATGAAAGCGGCCAATAATGCAACTGGCCGTTTTCGTCGCCCACAAAGACGGTTTGGCCGTTGGGGGTGAGGGTAACGCAGAGAAGGGGGGTGAAGAATTTGATGGTTTGGACAGCTTCCCCGGTGGCAAGGTCCCAGAGAAGGGCGATTTTATCGGCTCCGACGGAAACCAGGTGTTTATCATCGGGGGTGAGGGCGATGCCCTGCACGGCGCGACGGTGGCCTTGCAGGGTGGCGCATTCTTCACCACTTTCCACGTCCCAAACCTTGATGGTTTGGTCGGCGGAGGCGGAGTAAAGTCGCTGGCCGTCGCTGCTGATGGCAAGATCATTGATGCCGTTGCTGTGGCCTTTGATGACGAGGGGTTTTTCGCTGCCTTTGATGGGCCAGCGTTTGATGGTTTCGTCCCAGGAGCCGGAGAAGAGCCAACGGCCGTTTGGTGTGACCTTGAGAGCGCGTACCCAGCCGTCGTGTTTGAGGGTGGTGGCGGATAAACGGCCGTTGCTCGTCGCCCAACTACGAATCGTTTGATCCGATGAACCCGAAAAGCCTGTTTTACCGTCCGGGGTCAGCGTTACCGTTTGCACCCAGTCATCATGGCAACCAATCGCCTTTACCAATTCGCCATTCGCCAAATTCCACACTTTGACGGTGGTGTCATACCCGGCTGAAAACAGCGTCTGGCCGTCTGGCGTAACCGCTACACCACGAATGGGCTTTAAGTTACCGCGCAGCTCCCGCACCAGCTTGCCCGTGGCAATGTTCCAAACTTTCATTAAATAATCTGACGAAGCGGTGATGAGTGACTCCCCGTCAGGCGTAACCGTTAAGCCGTTGATCCGGCTAATGTGAGCGTTTATTGTTTGTTTCAATGTTGTCTACCTCGCTTCAGCCAATTATATGGGAAAGAAGAACTAGAGAGAATAGTCGCAACCTCCTATTCTGCGCCAACGGCCGTCTTCTAACGTTTTTTATCAGCCAAAAGTGGCAAGTAACAAGTGGCAAGTCCTGTTTGCCAACCAGACTTGCCACTTGCTACCTGCTACCTGCAAATAGCAAAAGGGGATTTTATGACCTTGTCCGGTATAAATCTCCTCTAGCTACAGGTTAAACTTCACATTGACAATATCGCCGTCTTTCATTAAATAAGTTTTGCCCTCTTGCCGCAGCTTGCCGGCCGTGCGGGCAGCAGCCATGCTGCCCAGAGCCATTAGTTCGTCATAATGAATGGTTTCGGCACGGATAAACCCTTTGGCAAGGTCACTGTGTATGGTTCCAGCGGCGTCAACGGCCGTTGCGCCGCGATCAATCGTCCATGCCCGCACCTCGTCTTCCCCCACGGTAAAGAACGATTGCAGCCCCATCAGGTCATAGGTATGGCGCACTACCTTGTCCAGACTTAGCTCTGTCACCCCATATTCATCCATAAAGATTGCCAGCGACTCTTCATCATCCCCAAGCTGGGACAGCTCCATCTCCAGCTTGCCACGCAGGTTGACTACGCCCGACTGTTTGTGGGGATAATCCAGTATCACCTCTTCCTGGGAATCGTCAATGTTGATGATAACCAGCACCGGGCGCAGCGTCAGCAGCCCATAGCCCCGCAGCCCTTTCAACTGCTCTTCGTCTAAATCGAGGTCACGCAGCCGCTGCTCGTTGGAGAGGGCATCGTAAAGCTGTTCAAAAAGTGCCTGCTCGGCCTGCGCTGCCGCCTTATCCTTGGCCGCCCCTTTTCGCAACCCGTCCCGAATTTTTTCCAGCCGCCGCTCGACCACAACCAAATCGTTAATAATGAATTCGGTGTCCAGTGCTTCCAAATCGCGCTGGGGGTCAACCTTATCGTCGGGATGAGGCACCATTTCGTCTTCAAAGGCTCGCACGACGTGGACGAAGCCATCGAGGGTGGCGAGATGGTTGAGCAGGGGGCCGCTCATGCCGCCGCTTTCGCCCATGCCTTTTTGCAGCCCGGCAATGTCGGTGTAGGTGATGCGGGCGTAGGTGGTCTTTTTGGGGTTGAACATGTGGCTAAGTTTGTCTACGCGGGGATCTGGCACGTCTACAACGGCCGTTAATACATCAAACCGCCCTCCCATGCTTTGCCCGGTTGGGGCATCGCCACGGGTGAGGGCGTTAAAAATCGTTGTCTTTCCCGAACTGGGGAAACCAATAATTCCTAGCTTCATTATTTACCTTCTCAACGTGTGTGAATAAGCGCAAAGGGAGGACAAAGGAGAGAAACCGTGTTTCTATCTTCGTCCCCCGTCCATTCTTGGCAAAGTATAACAATAAAACGGCCGTTGTGCCGCTTTCGGCTGAAAGTGCCGTGAAAAGGTTTAGCCAAATTCTTGTGGGGATTGCATTCTGGCAAGGATGCCATAAAATAGGGCATACGGGCATCCCAAATTGATGTATTATGTCCAATTAAAATATACATTCGCACGTATAGGCAAATAGGAGAAAAAGGTGAATTGGACTGTCTTAGTTGTTGACGACGAAGCAATGACCCGCGACTTGCTCCGCATGATGTTGCAGCGCGCCAACTTTAGCGTTATTGAAGCTGAAGATGGTATTGACGCTTTGGAAAAGGTAAAACAGACATTGCCAGACTTAATTGTACTGGATGTGATGATGCCCAACATGAACGGCTATGCCGTTTGTGAGGCCATTCGAGCCGATAAGACAACGGCTCAAATTCCTATCATCATGCTCAGTGCCAAAACCCACATGAATGCGATTGAGGAGGGGATGCTTGCGGGGGCAAATTTGTATCTCACCAAACCCATTGGCTTCAAGACGTTGATTCAGAGTGTCAAAGATATTCTGAGTAACAATGTCCCCACAGTTCCCTAGCTTTTGGCAATTGATTAAATCATGATGTTGTAAAATGACACGGTGCGGCTTGCCAGCAGCGGGATGATGCTGTCGAGTACGTACTGTTGGAAGTGGGGTGTGGCGCGATGGTCAGAAACGGCCGTTTCGTCCACATACACCTCATACAGCAAAAACGCATCCCCATCCTCCCGCCCCCGCGAAACCTCATAGGTACGGCAACCCGGCTCATGCGCCCGCACCTGCACCGCCATCTTCTCCAGCAGTGCCAACACCTCATCCCCCCGCCCCGCCTGCGCCTGATATTGGGCTAATAAAACGATCATGGGTTTCTCCTCATCAAAGAAGAGATTGGAGATTGGGAATTGGAGATTGATGAAGGTTCATAATCTCCAACCGCCAATTAACCAATCTCTATTTTTTGCTCCAACAAATAAAAACTCTGCTCCCCGGCAAACAGCAAATCGGTGGCGTAGTAGCCGGCCGTAAACAGATCTTCAAACATTAGCCGAAACTGGCTGCGCCACTGCCGCGCCAGTTCCATGTCGCGCTGTTTGACGGCCTGGAAGCTGGCGGGGATTTCGACGAGAAAACGGCCGTTTTCAGGAAGTTGGCCGGTGTAGGTGAGGGGGGAATAAACGGCCGTTTGCTCCCGCAACAAATTCGCCAGCCGATTCGCCGACCACGTACCCGCCGCCCGTTCCGCCACCCACGGAGCCTGAATGTGCCAATCCACCTGAAACCGATCCGACGGCAACCCTGCATTCAGTTCATCCGCCATCTCCCCATACACATCCCGCATAAACGTGTTGCACACCACCCCCAGCTTATGAAAATTCAGCCGCGCATTCCGGCTTTCCAGCGGGTCAAACGTCCACGTCACCAGATCCAGCCCCTGCTGTAGCACAAAATCCCGCTGCGCCATCTTCAGCTGATAGCCCAGATTTTGGTTTTGCAGCCCCGGCAACACCCCCGCCATGTGGGAACAATGCTTCAGCTTCCCCTTCTTCGTCAGCCCCAAAAACCCCATTACAAACCCCACCATCCGCCCCGTTTCGTCATATCCACCCAGCAGCAGTCCACCGTTCTTCTGTATGGTAATCAATAAATGATCAGGCATCACCGTCCGCTCCCCTCCGCCCCAAACTGCCATCTGGAGATCCTCCAGCTCCCGGCACCCTTCAATCGTATTAATCTCCCGAATCTCAATACCCATCGCTAAGAATTTATGACAGGATTCACAGGATTCACAGGATGAAGAACTCATCAATCCTGTAAATCCTGTTAATCCTGTCCAAAACTAATCTTCCACTTCCGCAATCAGCTCAATTTCCACCGTAATCTGCCCCGGCAGCGACCCCATACCAACGGCCGATCTTGCGTGCCGCCCCTTCTCACCAAAAATCTCCACCAGCAAATCAGAGCAACCATTGATCACCTTTGGCTGGTCGCCAAACTCCGGCACAGCGTTGACCATCCCCAACACCTTCACAATCCGCTTCACCCTGTCCAGGCTGCCCAAATACTCCTTCATCACCGCCACCAGATACAGCCCCACCTCACGGGCATCCTGGTACGCATCCTCCCAGGCCACATCACCGCCCACCTTGCCCGTAGAACCCTTTGGCCCCTTGCCCGACAAAAAGAGCAAATTCCCTGTCTGAACCGCATGGACATAATTCCCCGCCGCTCCCGGCACCGCCGGAATCTCAATCCCCAACTCTTTCACACGTGCTTCTGCTGACATTCTCAACTCCGTTGTTTAAAAAACGCTGCATCCACTCCAGCAGCGCCTCATTTTGCGCCCGGCGGTTGGCCGGTGTGCCTTCAATGGCCCCGCCGTGGGACGCATTGGGCAGGCGCACCATTTCCGCCACACAGCCGTTCGCCTTTAACACATTATAAAACTGCTCCCCCTGCTCTGCCGGGCAACGCCAATCATGCTCCCCCTGCACCAGTAGCGTGGGCGTGGTGCAGCGGTGGGCGTAGGTGATGGGAGAGCATTGGGCATAAATTTCGGGAATTTCGTGCGGGTGGCCGCCCAATTGCTCCACGGCAAACCAAACGCCAATGTCGCTGGTGCCGTAGAAGCTGACCCAGTTCGTCACCGGGTTTTCGGGAACGGCCGCTTTGAACCTGTCCGTCTGCCCCACAATCCAGCACGACAAATTGCCCCCGCCCGACAGCCCACACACACCCAGCCGGTCGGCATCGGCCCACCCCCGCGCAATCGCCTCATCCACCCCCGCCATCAAGTCGGTGTAGTCCAAATGCCCCCAATCCCCCTTGATCGCCGTGGAAAAGCCGTTGCCGTAGCCTGTTGAGGCGCGATGGTTAACCATCAGCACGGCGAAACCCGCCCCCAGCAGCAGTTGGGTGTCAAAATGGTAAGCCGAACCAAACGCACCGTGTGGCCCGCCGTGGATATAAAGCACCGTCGGGAATGGGGCTTCTCCCACCGCCGGCATCAGCATCCACCCTTCCACCTCCACCCCGTCTTCCCCAGCAAACAGCATTCGCTCAACGACGGGTTTGTGTAGCTGGCTGAGATGGTGGGCATTAACGGCCGTTATTCCCCGCTCATTCCCCCCCTCCACATCCGCCACCGCCAAATCCAGCGGCGTGGCAAAATCGGTGGTAGCGAACAGCAGTTGGCGCTCATCGTCGCTCACCGCCAGCGGCAAACAGCTCCTATCCCCCTCCAACACCGGCTCCACCAGCTCTGCCCCAGCCAGCGCCACCCGGTAGAGGTGGACATTGCCCCCACGCTGCACCTGGACAAAGGCAAAACGGCCGTTTTCCACCAGCAAAATCGGCGGCAACCCCACCAACGCCGTCGGCATATCATCCTGCAACGCCTGCCCCACCCCATACAGCAGCCCCGCCGACCGATTCTCTGGTGGCGTCGCCCCATCCAGCCGCGCCACAAACAAATCCGACTTGCTGCCAATCAGCAACCCATGCGGCTGCCCAATAAACGCAATCCGCTCCCCATCCGGCAGCCAAACCACGTTGGCAATGCGCCCCCAGTCACCCAAAACATCCTGGCAGACCACCGACCACCGACCACCGACCACCGCCACCCCATCGTCATCCGTCGTCCCTCCTCCGTCGTCCGTCGTCCGTCGTCCGTCGTCTGCCAGTCCTTCGTCCTCCATCAAAGTTAGCACACACACACGCGGAAACAGCGCATAATGCACATCCGACTGCATCGCCGCCAAATAGAGCAGCTTACGGCCGTCGGGCGACCATTGCGGGTTGCTATTGTGGGTACTGTCGTTGGTCAGCCGCCGCACTGCACTATCAGCCACTGCCACCACGTAAATATCCAGCACCGCGCCATCCAGATACCCCATCGCGTCGAAACGGTAGACGTGGCGCGTCACGCGGTATGGCTTGTTGGGGTCATGGGCCTTTTCCGGCGGGGCGCAAAAGGCAATTTGGTTGCCGTCGGGCGACCACACCGGTTTGCCCGCCACCCCCTGCGGCAAATCGGTTAGCTGCCACGCCTCGCCGCCAGCCAGCGGCAACAGGTAAATTTGTGGCCCGGCCTCCCCCCGCCGCCCCACAAAGGCCACCGTCTGGCCGTCGGGCGACAAAGCAGGGCTGCTATCGTTGCCATAGGTCAACTGCCGCTGCTCACCCGTCTCCACATCAACCTGCCACAAACAGCTTATGTCGCTATCGGTTGCGGCATCGTAATGGGTGAGGGCATAGACGGCAAAACGGCCGCTTGCCAAACCATCGCTTTGCCCCCAGGTCGCCCCCTGCAAAAACCGCATCCTAAACAAATCATCCGGCTCAACTGCTCGTAAATTGCTCATATCCTTCTCTTTTACTGCACCTACTTGACGACTCAGCTAAAATAGGAACCAAATAATCCTGATGGAGAATGTAGAATGTCTGAACTCCTGGAAGCAACCTATGAAGGCAACGGCCTGATTCGCTTAAAAAAACAGCCTAAGGGCATTTATCCTCATGCAAATCTTAAAGTCATCGTCCTTACTGCGCCCACAGATGAAGCGTTTGTCGTTGAAGAAAGCAATCTTGTGCAGCGGCTTAAAGCCTTTGAGCAGCAGTACAAAATGCCAAGCATGACTTTCTACGATTTGTTTCATGCAGGCCAGCTAGATGACAGTGCCGATTACATTAGTTGGGCAGCCCTATACGAGTTTTGGCTGCAAGATAATCAATAACCCCTTCTTGCTTGTATGGACATCGAACAGTACTTTACCGTCTTTAAACGCAGCATCAAACAAAATCCAGGCATTCAATTTGTTCAGACACCTGCCGAACAACCCACGTTAAACCAAATCTTCCGCGAGATCGACGAACACCTCTCCAATCTCTAATCTCCAATCCCTAATCCCCAATCTCCGGCCTTCTCCGCCACACCTGCGTCGCCTGCTCAAACGCATACGCCAGTTGCAGCACCCCAAAATCATCCTGGTGCCGCCCCACAATTTGCACCCCCACCGGCAGCCCATCTGCGGTAAAACCACACGGCACGGAAATGGCGGGCAAGCCCGTGGCGGAAATGTAGTAACACGACTTCATCCAGTCAATGTAGGTCTCCATCTGCACCCCGTTGATTTCGGTGATGAACTCCTGGTTGAGGTCAAACGGCGGCACCTGGCTAACGGGCAGGATAAGGTATTCGACTTCTTCCATAAATTCGCGCACGCGATGATATAGCTCGGTGCGCTGCGCCTCGGCGCGGGCGTAGTCGAGTGCCGACAGTTTGAGGCCGGATTCGGCGTTCCAGATGATGGTTTGCTTGAGCTGGTCGCGCTGGGTTTCCAGCAGGGGGGCAAAGCTGTGGGCCATGTTCATGGCGCGGCCAGCCTTAAAGCCCTCGTCTGCGCCACGCCAGTCGGGCATTTTTTCCACCAGTTCCAGACCAAGATCGGTGAAGATGTGGCGTTGGGATTGAAGAACGGCCGTTACCCGCCCATCCACCGGCAACTCCCCCAAATCCAAACTCCACGCCACCTTCGTCCCGCGAAAATCCCGCGCCAGCGGCTGGGCAAACAAGCTGCCCGGCTGCTGAATCGAAAGCGGATCCCGGCGGTCTGGCCCCGCAATCGCCGTCAGCAGCAGCGCCACGTCCGCAACCGTCCGCGCCATGGGCCCCACCACCGACAGCGTACCCCACCCCAGCAGCCTAGGATAATCTGGCACCCGCCCCGGCGACACCCGCATCCCCACAATGTTGCAATAGTTGGCCGGGTTCCGCAGCGAGCCACCCATGTCGCTGCCGTCGGCAATCGGCATCATCCCCGTTGCCAGCGCTACCGCCGCCCCGCCGCTGCT